>Ga0268261_10003903_pt1 | contig 11064 bp, 17 predicted proteins | sample TergutNc150P1_FD_190353 | JGI IMG/M metagenome (GOLD analysis project Ga0268261, IMG submission 190353) | Nasutitermes corniger P1 segment gut microbial community from laboratory colony in Florida, USA - Nc150 P1 (SPAdes) (version 2) | ecosystem: Host-associated > Arthropoda: Insects >...
ATATATATATATATATATATATATATATATATATGACATTAGTCGCCTAAGGGTTAATACCCCTTTTATTGTCCTTCCACGTGAATATAATTTTTCAAAATGGACTCCTTCCTTCAGCAGAGAACTGCACTCCTCTGGGTTATTACGCAACGAGTAGTGGTAATTCCTTACCGACGTTTCGGGACAATCCGTCTCTTCTTCAAGGGTAAAGAATCCGTCCCTACCGCCATACCTATCGGTCTCATCTTCAAGGGTCCAGGTTTCATGACCCTTTAAGATGGGGCAGTTAGGTTGCCCCGAAACGTCAGTAAGGAATTACCACTACTCGCTGCGTGAAAACCCAGAAGATCGCAGTTCTAATCTACTTTGCAGAGTAAGCAGAAGTCCTTCCTTCAGGTTTTCCCACCACAATAATCTATGCATATTTCTTCTACCAATCCATGTCACATTCCATTCCAGTCTTATCCACCTTGATGTATTTCCCTGTACAGTATCTTGGGAGGAGTATATATAAAGCTTCTACTTGTGCGGTTTTTCTTACGAGTCGGGAAATCTCACCCACCGTTATGGTTGGCAGCTCGTAACGAGTCGCCATACCGACAGAGCTGTCCCACCCTTTGAGCTCAGTAGACATTGTTACAAATCCCTGACAAGATACAAGGAATAAAATGCTGAAATATTACCACAGTTGTAATCGCTTGGCTGGCAACAAGACAATCGGTATAGTCAGTCCCTGGATGAAGTTCCAGGCACTAGAGTTTGTTGTATCTGCAGGTTGGTAACTGACAATTAATGCGTTCCCACCTGGGCAGGTACTGAGGAATACTACCGACCGGAAGCAATGGGTGTTCTAACTGGGGTGATAAGTTGTACAGCCGTTGAGAAGAAACAACAGAATTTATTGTGCTGACTACCAGGAGGTACTGACAGATCTTGTCTGCTTGACTTCTAGTTTGAGAGTGCCGTGTCAGGGTTGGGAAACACTTATTTAAACTGAATGTAACCATTACACAATCAGACCCAAACACTGACGTGGTTTACAAAGATTTACAAAGATTTCAATTAAAAATAATATTCCAATTAAAAATAATGTTTTTAGGGAGACGTGATTTACACAGATTTCAATTAAAAGGAGTAGTTTTAGGGAACAGAAATATATCTTCCCTCCGGTTTAGGGGGTTAGACTACCGCTCCCGGTCGGAGTTCAAGTTGCCATAACAATAAAGTTGATACGGGCCTGTTCCCTTCTTGTCTGACCTCAGGGTTACACGCAGTTATCATCTGGTTTGAAGTCTACATATTTGGAAATATGATGAAATTACATTGCTACAACATTCATGAAATTAAACTGTCAAAGTACTGCTTTCATACGACAATAACTGTCTTACATATGACATTACTTCTCTGTATACAATATTTCGTATAAGTACACCTGTATATTCCTCTCTTCAATACGCCATTACCTCAATTTATATAACATTACATATAAGTAATACCTGTACATAATATATAACACCTGTATACAACAGTTAAGTAACACCTGTTTGTAACACCTCCCCTTTTGGAGAAGATCAGTTTACACCTTAATTGCTCTTAAAAGCAGGATTTTGAGGTGCGCAATCTATTGGACCTGCGCGGTTTTGCTTCAGGAGTTTGCGAATTTAATTCACATAGTGACACATCCTCTTGTGCCATAGCCAAACTCTCATTGCTGGTATGTATCTTAATATTTACTACATTTCCTGATCCATAAGTATCAGTAATGACTTTTACACAGCTAACTTTATCCTTGAAACAGTTATACAATTTGTATAGTATATATAATCCAATTAATATGAAGCAAATTTATACAAGAGCAGAATACGTGTTGTGAGATGACGTGTGCAGTCTTTTCCACTCTTGCTTCCTGATCATATTTTCTACATCAGAAATCCTATGGCTAGTAATCTTTAAGTTATCTGAATGAGACTCAATATGTTTGAAGCAAGTATTCAAACTTATAGTACTAATGTTAAATTTCACATTTAATTATTCACAACAGTCGTATTCCAAATGTACTCTGAACATAAAATCACTTTCATAACCTGGGTTATCTACATCCAGGATAGAATGTGTCTGAAATAATGCCGATTTTCCATAGCTTTTGCAACTGGTACTTATCCATAATTTGCCAAATTCTGGTACAATTACGTCAACTGGAGGCTTATACATACAAAGTATTGTGACACTTTCACCTGAGGGGACGAAATAAACCCATTCGTTGTTTGCTAATTGTGACCAAACTGAATTTGAATTTTTCAACTACACGCTTATCACAAATGGGGGGAGAAACTTCCTCTGGGTTGCAACGTTTTAAACCTACAATTCTCATGCAAGTGGGAAGAGAGGAGGGGTTGGTTTTGTTTAAAAACATATTTTATGGCATTTAATATTTTGCATGAATCCATCCATTCCTTTTCCGTCACAAAATAATATTGTCGTACTTGTTCGATCCACAAAAATGACAGGAACTTGGGTCGATCCAAAAGGACGGGTATTGGGATTAGCCTATATACATTGAAATTACCTCTGTTTACAAATGGCAGTAGAATTACGTAACCAAGAGTACCATTTTTATGTACCCTTGTAACTTACATAATCGGAGTCATAAGTGTGCTGAGTCCTTGCTCAAAGGGAAAGGTGGAGCGGTATCTTTTGGGAAAGCAGAAACTCTTTATTAATGTTTCCATGAAGGTGACTGGGTAGATTACCTGAGGTTGTAACACCCCTTTTTGTGCATTTATTACACTGTCAATTAACAAATCATGATTACGTTGCAATGTATTCATCGCACTGTTTATCCTTAAAATATGTCCCTCAATCTCAATGTTAGCACTGAACATATTCATTTTTATTAGTTTCTGATCTTAAATTATTCATATACTTAGTGAACCTACTTATTCCTTCCTTCAATAAGTTTTCATTATATTCGGCATCTGCCAAAGCGTTATTAATAGCTCCCAATGATGATCTTACCACGGATAACTGTTGTTTTAGCAATGTATTTATATCCTCCGAATTTCGCTCAAGTAATTTAACCATTTAAAGACGAAGCGCAGACAGCTTTATTTAAAGGCCCAGTCCGTACCGCGCTGAAAACACTTTTCATCTTGGTTGTAAAAACCAATCAGTTTATGCTGTAAGTGGCACAAGTCGCATTTGTTCTTACATAAATACAAAATACATAAATACAGTGTGGGCAGAGCGTACAGTTGTTGAATGTTAAACTGGTGGTGCATCACTTAATCAGTAGGCTTTAAAAGGTTAATTTGTTCATTGTAATAATTGGCATCTTCATCCATTGTTCCAAACAATATTTTACTCAGTTTCCCTATAAAGTTAAACACTCCCCTCTTTTTCCTTTTGCCTCCTGTTTATTGTCTCATAATTTCTTTCAATAGGCCTTCTGTTTTGGTTAAATGATTCAGACGTTCCCTAGCATCGTTACCAAAATGAACACATCCTGTCCACTTTCTGATAACAGTTATTTCACCCTGTGTCAAAACGATGTGCATACTGCCTCAATACCAATGTTTCGTTATCAATTTTGTTTAAATTGACATACACAATGGTTCTCCATGCAATGTTATACAGTACTGCTACACCTTTATTTTCGTAATAAACTCACGGTGATTTATCATATCTTTCTATAGAATAAACCAAATCATTTAACGCTGCCACATTTAGCAATGCCGTCAGTGATATTATCACGTTTACAATCGCCAAGTCTACGATTCCCATTCTGAAAATAAAACAAAAAAAAAAGCAAATATTTCCTTACCTCTACACATAGGTGTACACATTCAAAGCTACTCCCTACATTACTACTTGCTTTTATTTAATATTCAATAACAAGAACAACTACAACTTGAGGTTTCCTCTACTTAACATGTGCCTCAATACACTTGTCTCAATAGAATGGCCTTATTCTATTTACATGCACCTTTTGTGTGGTGCGACCCTTTCTGATCGTTACATTTACCCCGTCTACTGCCAACACTTCGTATGGGCCAGTGTACTGGGGGCTCAGTTTCTTAGACCTTTCCCTACGTACAGTCTCATAAAAAAGCAATACTTTCTGCTCTATCTGAATTTCAAACGTTTCAGAAACCTTATCATAATACTCCTTACTTTTTTTTTTACTTGATATCCGTTTTTGCCTAGCAATCTCGTGAGCTGACTGCAATCTTCCCCTCAATTCTGTTAAGTAGTTCTATTAATTGTACTGCATATTAGGAGTTGTTCTTAGGGCTGATGATACTTCTGATATGAAGCCGTACGCTAACTCGAAAGGTCTGTATGCTGTGGTCGTATGTACCGCGGTGTTATATACATAGGCCGCATATGGAATACCCTCATCGCAATTAGTCTGATCTTCGCGCACATAGCGTTGCAAGTATTCCGCTAGTACCCTATGACGCTTTTCCAAACTGCCATTCGATTCAGGATGAAAAGCTGTAGTTTGTATCTTTTTTTATTTTTAGCAATTTACACATGCTTTTAAAAAGATCGCTTAGGAAGTTTGAACCTTGGTCTGTTAGAATTTGTGCAGGTGCACCAAATTTTAGCACGATGTTTAATACAAATTCTTTTGCAACAGTCTCTGCATCATGCTGGGGAATGGGTATTACTACTCGTACTATAAATTTACTCAGGTCATCTTGAAATGTAAGGATATATTTATTCCCCGACATTGTTTCCGTCATAGGACCAACTATGTCTAGTGCACATTTTTCAAAAGGTTGCCTGGCTGTAGTCGTAATTTTCATAGCACCCTTTCTTTTCGGTCTTAATGTTTTATTTAACTGACATTCTGCACATTTATTTACACACTTTTCTACTTCTTTTTTCGTATTGGGTCATTGATAGTACCTCTTTATGGTTTCGTAAGTTTTATTCATGCCACGATGACTACCAAGGATCGAATCATGGTTCTCCTGCAGAATTTTGACCTTCATGTCAGGATCTATCTCACCAAATTTTGCAAGTGTACCGATCCTAGACAGTGCATTAGCATTGGAGTTTTGCACTCCGGGTTTGTATGCTACCTCATAGTCGTATTCTTCAAGTTGAATACGCCACTTCATTAACCTCGAATCTGGGTCTTTAGCACTCATAATGTAGGTTACAGGTTTGCGATCACTCACTATTCTGAATTTTTTACTATACAAATACGGCCGGAAGTGTTTAATTCCCCATACAATTGCTGCTAATTATTTCTCAACCGTACGATATTTTTTCTCAGCTTGTTGAAACTATGACTTGCGTTTGCAGTAGGTAAGTCTTTACCTATTTGTCCCTGTGACAGCACTGCACCGTCATTCGATGCGTCAGTGGTTAGTATAAACTCCCTTGAAAAATCCGGGTATTGCAAGATTTGTTGCGACATTAGTTTCTTAAATGCGTGAATTGCAACTTCCTGACTTTCTTCCCACACGTATTTTGCATCCCGTTTTTAGCAATTTATGCAATGGAGCTGCTATTTTGCTGAACTGGGAAATTAACTTTCTTTAATACCCCGCTAAACCAAGAAAACTCTTTAGTTGTTTCGCCATTTTGCGTGTTGGGAAATTCTTGATAGATTCTATCTTGTGAGCATCGGGTTTGACTCCGTGCTCTGAGATTTTATCGGTCTGTAATTTGAGATTGTATTTTCTCAATCTTCTAAACACATCCCTTAGTTTTCTGTTATGAATAACCAAAGAATTTGCATAAATACCAATATCATCAAGGAAAACAAAAAAACACAATGTGCCTCTTAAACCACTTAACACATTATTCATCGTACGAGTACTTTGAAAAGTGGCGGGCGCTGTTTTCAGCCCAAAGAGCATTCTTTTGTACGCCCAGTATCCCTCGTTGGTGCTAAAAGCTGTCTTATCAGTGTCACTTGGGTGCCTATCTATCTGGTGATATCCCATCGCTAAGTCTAGACAAGACAAATTCTTCGCTTGTCCCAGTTGATCAAGAATTTCTATGATATCTGGCAATGGGTAGGCATTCCCTAATGTCTTCTCATTTAATTTTCTGTAATCCACCACAAGCCTAAAATTTTGTTGCCCACTAGCATCTTTCTTTTTAGGCACCACTAAAATTCGGCTAATCCAAGGTGAATTAATCTCTTCTATAATCCCTTCCTGCAATAATTTCTTTACTTGTTTATCTACTTCCATCTTTTGCGTTTCTGGTAACCTGTAAGGCCTAGTATTTATTGGTTCTCTTCCGAGTTCGACACTGAATGCCATGCCGCGCCCGTACTACTTAACTTGTCACCAGGCAAATAGAATATGTCCTGATAATCTAAGCATACTTGAACCAACAGCTTTCATTCTTCCGTATTTAAATGTTCTAACCTTAATTGTGTCAGAGTCTCTCTCTCTCTCTGAGATTCTAAATCAGTACTGCAGCTTCTGTCCCAGGCTGGGTCAACCTCATCTAGCTCTACTCATGGTTCCTGCGTATCCACTTCTGTGTCATTAGTGTTTAGAATATTTGTCATTACATAGCCGTCCACTACTTTTGTAAGTGATGCTGCTAAAATAATTCCTTTTTGTATTTCGCACTTTATTGGTCACCCCTACTAGTGGCGATCCTGGCGTTACTGGTACTCTCACAATGCTTTCGGTTCGCGGTGGTGCCTGTAACTTAATTTGACCAGTTTTCCTCATATTTGGTTCTCTTGCTTCTAACTGTTTTGTCTTACCCATCTTTTTACTTGTCTCTCCGTTCAAGGTTACAGTTCGCGATTCATAGCAAATTTTGTCCTTGTGCGTTGATGAAAATCACGACCTAAAATTCCATCACACGGAATATCCACTTGTTTGTTCACCAACTGAAAGTCATGTGCAATCGAACTGTTACTGATTTCGATTCTGGCTTCTAAAACGCTATGGGTTTCCATCGGGGACCCATCTACGCATTTTACCTTTACTTTCTTTTCGGGATTATATTCTGTAGTCCCTATTAATTTGTTTCCCCTAAGGAGACTGATATATGCTTCTGTATCAATAAAAAACAATAATTCATCCTCTTAGCTAATATCTACTTTCAACCTCAGAAATTCATGATTTTCCTGTCCAATGCAGCCTATTGAGTAGACTGGACCGTCGGTCGGCTGTTGCTTTCCGATGGTCGAAACTCATTTCCCGAGTGACTGTTACTCCCGATTCTTTCCTTAATTAACCCCCGTCTTTTTAAACGCTTCTTTGGTTTCCTACAGTGCTTCGCCATGTGCCCCCTTCCTTGGCAATTATAACAAGTAATATCATTATTTCTCTCTCGGTTTTCATTCCTAACCGATAGTTGATTAACCCTTGTACCTTTCCTGTCCTTCAGGTAGCGTCTACTATCTACATGACCTAATTTATTACGGTTACTGAACTTTGGACCTTCTGAGTTTCCATTACTACTTTTGTATCTTTCATTTTTCGAAAATACAGCACTCTCTTCCTCTAACGCATTTCCAGCAATGTCATCAAAACTGGAGTGATTCCTACTTTTCAAATTTTTTTATTCTGTCAGAATACAACTCTTTTACAAAACAAATATTTCTTAACTTGTCAGCAAATGTTAATATACCTGCCCTCTCATCTTGCTCGCAATCCTGCAGAGCGGCTTCTCTAAATTTCGATCCTAACTTTTGTACACGCTGTATCCACTCTGATACACTTTCTGCTTTACTTTGCTTAGTACTGAAAAACTGATTAACATGATAATCTAGTGTTCTCTTCTCGGTGTATGTATTCTTTAACAATTCCTTTAACTCTTCCCAGTTTTTTCAAATTCCTATGCACAATGGCAGTCCTGGGTTCCCATTAATTCGCGTCGACACGAATTTAAACAAAGTACCCTCATTTCTCGAGTCAGTTACTTCGAATGCTGTGTCTACATTTGCGATGAACGCTAATACGTCTCTCTTATTACCTTTAAATGGTGCTACCAATTTTAAAGCTTCGCCCACTGAAATATATTCAGTCATATTGGCGGTATTAATATCTGGACTTGCAAACTCAACTTTTAAGTTAGGGTACAGGTTGGGCATGGATTGAGCAAGTACTCACTTTGCGTTGTATGATACTTAAGTAGACGACACGCTGTGGACTGGCCCGCGTTGGCGTCTCTTGTTTTCTGCTAATCTGCCTGTTCCTTGACTCGAACCTATTCTGTCCGCTGCCTGAACTCGAACTTGTTCTGCCCGCTGCCTGGACTCGAAATTGCTCTGCTCGCTGCCTGGACTCGAACTTGCTCTGCCCGCTGTAGCTTCCTTCTCGAACCGTAGAAGTTTCTGTCTAGCAGTTTTCTGTGGTCCCGGCGTCCGATTTTTTATTGGAGTCTTTCGGCGCACCGTTCTTATTGTTTCGACGTAGCAACATTGCTGTAAATGCCCCCCCCCCACACACACACACACACACACCTGACACCAGTGTTGTATCTGCAGGTTGGTAACTGACAATTAATACGTTCCCACCTGGACAGGTGCTGAGGAATACTGCCGAGCGGAAGCAATGGGTGTTGTAACTTGGGTGATAAGTTGTACAGCCGTTGAGAAGAAACAACAGAATTTATTGTGCTGACTACCAGGAGGTACTGACAGATCTTGTCTGCTTGACTTCCAGTTTCAGAGTGCCGTGTCAGGGTTAGGAAACAAGTATTTAAACTGAATATAACCATTACACAATCAGACCCAAACACTGACGTGGCTTACAAAGATTTACAAAGATTCCAATTAAAAATAATATTCCAATTAAAAATAATGTTTTTGGGAAACGTGATTTACACGGATTTAAAATAAAAGGAATAGTTTTAGGGAATAGAAACGTCATATCTCCCCTCCGGGTTATAACTGTACATTTTGGTCCTTAGGAAGATGGAAGTAGGGTGTCGGAGTGAGAGTTTTACAGCGGCCAGCACACCATTTCAAAAAGAACTTGAGCCATTGGGGTCGTGAAGGTCATAAAAAGGGAGAGAAACCAGGCCATTGAGCTAGCCTTGGGAGGGAAATGTTGAAAAGTCGGAAGTGGCAGATACTGTCGAGGTCGTGCATTTCAAACCGCTGGATGCGCCAGTAGAGACAAGGTAGTGTATTGGTACTGTTCATTAAATATATTTGGTTATTAATTATTAGATAATTGAAGTGACATTATTTTGTTTAGACTGTCCAATTTACCTATATAAATTCATGTACACTTACAGCTGTACAATCACCACCTACCACGTTATATTCCCTGAGATAAGCACTGCTCTCCATCGTACGGACTAGCCACCCGATCCTCATACCACCTGTATACCAATATTAGAGTAAAGAGCAAAACCTAAATAAACCGGGGGCGAACAAGAAGAAAAGATAATTTGGATCAGTTATAGGGTCAGGGGGTTAGACTGCCGCTTCGGGTCGGAGTTCAAGTTGCCGTAACAATAAAGTTGATAAGGGACCTTCTTGTCTGACTGCAGTTATCGTCTGGTTTGAAGTCTACATATTTGGAAATATGATGAAATTACATTGCTACAACATTCATGAAATTAAATGTCAAGGTACTGCTTACATACGACAATAACTGTCTTACATATGACAATACTTCTGTGTATATAACATTTCGTTTAAGTACACCTGTAAATTCCTCTCTTCAATAGGCCATTACCTCAATTTATATAACATAACATATAAGTAATACCTGTATATAATATATACAGTCGTTAAGTAAAACCTGTATATAACAAGTTGCCAGTATATAATGCATTCTAAAACTCTGTAACTTTGATTGTTGGAGAGCTTAGACGCTCCGCATTATCTCGAATGGTTATTATTTCCCAAATGTGGAAACAGAAATCGAGGTATCCTTTAAAACCTTTGGCTTGCCGCCAAATACTTCTCATGCTTGAAGCCAAACATAATTATCAATAGACCAGTGGTGGCTTTGACATTGAAGTTTTTTCCGAAAGGAACTGCCTTACACCTTGTTATACTGATTTATTTTTATCTTCCTACACCAATCTATCATATTTCTAACAACGCAGGATTTTATACGACATTACATTTGTGCAAAGATTATCATAATATCGATAAAGCTTTCAGAATACCCGTTTCGATGGTTGCATAATCTAAGGATCTTTCCGCTATTCGAGTGGGAAGACAAATCTGCTCGGATCATGGATATTTGTCCGCTTTTGTGTTTGTTGTACTGCAAAGGTCTAATCCGCTATCTATTGAATCTAGCCGCTTATATATCTGCTTGCGTGTACGTGTGTTTGTTGGGGGGGGGGGGGTTAAAAGAACGCCATAAGGGAGCTTAAAACCTCGATTCAGGCCTTTTTACCGACTGTGATGACAAACGATGACGAAATCGAGGACGAAAGAATTAATAACAAAGACATACGTGAGGACAGCTTAAGGGCATTAGATTTACGTTACGTCACAAACTTTCTAAGGGATGGGATTGTAATAGAAACTGAGAGAAAGCTCGTCGACTTTTAATAAAGAAAACTTTTCCATAATTGATATTATTCCCCAAATAGTGTTACGGAGATGAAATCAAGGAAGAAGAGATGGGGAGGGCAGACGACGTATCGAAGGGATGAGAAATGTAGAAAAAATGTAATAGCGAAAACTGAAAGGAAGAGGAATCTTGGGAGAGGTAGACGTAGATAGGAGGATAATGTGAAAGATGATGCGACAGTCCGTAGTAATTGCAGTCGCCCTGAGGGTACGTAGCTCCTTCTCCACTGGCCCTACGGTCCAATCAGGACCTTGACCTCCATCAGGATTAGGCTATACGCGTCTTTATTCCTGGGTGTTTTTTCCAGCCTCTAACAAGCATTTTCTTTAGATCATATTTAACCCTTAGACGCCGAATTAAATCCCATCTGCTATTTGCTGGCATTATTAGGAGCTCACCATTTTCTCTACGTTAGCAGGATAAGGGTTAAATTATTAACCCTTAGGCGACTAATGTCATATATATATGGAGCACCCATTCTTGATGTTTCTAGATCACACACAACGACGCAGCACAGTCGGTAGGACTCCTC
>Ga0268261_10003904_pt1 | contig 11064 bp, 7 predicted proteins | sample TergutNc150P1_FD_190353 | JGI IMG/M metagenome (GOLD analysis project Ga0268261, IMG submission 190353) | Nasutitermes corniger P1 segment gut microbial community from laboratory colony in Florida, USA - Nc150 P1 (SPAdes) (version 2) | ecosystem: Host-associated > Arthropoda: Insects > Digestive...
TATATATATATATATATATATATATATATATATATATAATTTTTTTTTTTTTAAATTGTGCCCTGTATATGAGATAATGTGGAAAAATATTGTACAGCTGGGCAGGCCACAGAAGAAAATTTGGTGCATGTGCATTACATGCTGGAGACCTACGGCTATGAGCACGGTCTCAGAATATGTAACACAGTTTTTCCACTGCAACAATGGTTGCAAAAATGTGCCTCAGCGTTACATTATACATACACTGCCTGTCTTGTTGCAATAAAGGTGGACAGTTTAATCCTGACTCTAGCATACTATCCACTGCAATATTCTTCTCCTTGTTAATGTACTTATGACAGAACAGTGGGCATTAACCTTCCTGTACATACAGATTTTATGGTAAATTCTGTTTTTATTAAAGCATGAATCAACAAATACATAAAATATGTGACTGGTGGTGGATCAATGAGGTATGAAACGTAAGTTTGCTTGGTGTTGTAGCAACATCACATAATGGGTCTTTTTGCACAGACAGGACTTCTCAGATTCAGCACCAAAGAAGACACTGGAAACCAGATCATGTGTGACCAGCCTGAGTGCTCATCCCTATGAACCTTACATCTTGGCAGCAGGAACATTTAGCGGTGTGTGACAGTTTATATAAACAAAAACATACTTGAGTTGTCCTGTTTTCTAAAGCACCCATCCAACAAAATGGTATAAATATTGAGAGGGGGTGCATTCTTGTAGGTTTTCTTCAAAAAGTCAATAGTGACTCTGTTGGTCGAGAAACTGTGATTTTAGGGAACCAAGTTCATTGCCATATTCATAATAGTATGCCACTGGACCCTGTCCTGAGCCAATCGAATCTGGTAAATAATTGCACACCCTACTTGTTTAAGATTAATGTTTACATTATCCTCAGAATACAGATCAGATGTTTGAAGACTGATAATGGCTAGTCATAATACTACATTGGAATATGTAAATTGGGGAATTTTGTACAGAAACTCTTAATACTCCACTGTTGCTGGTCCACAATGGACAACAGAAAATCTGCAGTCCTTTAACAGGAAGTCCTCAGTCTACCCCTATGCCTCATCCTGGAAGTGCCGGGCTGCACTTCAGTTAGGTGACCCAGGTTGGGACTTGCTATGGCTGGGTGCTTACAGGGACTGAATACTTGTTGTGGGTACCTGAATGAGACCAGGAAGAGGAAATATGTTTTGTTAGTACAGCCTGTCAGGAATGTCTGAGGGTCTAATCTCTAGTCATCCGTAGTGTGTGCTGGCATCTGATATGTCATTGTATCAAGCATGCCAGGAATAAACAGATCATTTATCTAAGCAGACGTCTCGATTTTTATACAGACTGAAATTCAGGATATGAAGTTATTTAATTAGAGGAGCTGCTGTGAGTGGTGATGACTGTTTTATGCGGGCACACTGTTGCCTCAGCTTTGGCTGACTATGGAATTAATACCAATGGGTCCCGGACTGTTGTTTGCCTTTCAAGAAATTTTTCTGGGTATGTGTGAACAAGAGGCCTTCCTTAACCCTGAAGTTCCCAGGAGCTTTCTCATCCAGGTAAAGGCACATTTTCGGCCATGTGTTGGGCTAGTTGCTGACCAGTTAATACCAGGTGGATTGAGACAAATTGCTTCACCATACCCAGTCCACTGCAGAATTTACACACTGTGCCAGAAGCACACCAATGCTGCATGCCCATCCTTTGGCAGTGGGAGCAGTGCATGGGTTGGGAGCATATGGCTGTGCAGAAACCTATTTGTACCTGAAATGTAATAAGCTGAATGAAACTGGAACTGCAAAGGACAGAAATACCATTTCAAGAGGTAGTGGGTTCTTGTTTTTGGTTAGTCTATAAATTTCAGGAACACATTTATCAGCAAGACGGTACTGAATCCCATCAAAACATTCCATCCAGGGAGTGAGTGGTAATGCTCCCCTGGAAGAGTTGAGCAATGGGTGACTCTCAAAAATTGTTGGGTGGAATCCAAAAAACTGACCTTCAAGGGCTCTTCTGCTTGCTTCTAGCTGAGGAGTTCATATGTAAAATGGACTGAGATCTTGCATAGTTCTTTTTCCACATTCTTTGATGTATTAATGTTTGGGGCTGTCATTTTTACACCATTTAAACTGTAGATTTTTTAAATTTTATGTTAATAGAAATCTGTGATGAGGAGTGTGTGTAGTGAAATATTTACTTTATGAAAGAGTCCCCATTCTAAACTTTCATCATATCAGCCTCCCACTGGGAGTAAGAAAAAAAGACATCTGTATATTTTGGTTTGTGCCAGCATGGGGGGCATACACCACATCCTGATCTCAGAATGTACTTCTGAGGAGCTATACATTGTTCATTCTGTGCATATATATTGATTTATGGATCCATATAATTACTCCTGACTGGCCTGTGGTGTATCTTTTAACTTCACTGTAAATAACCATATAATTTTCACTCTCTTTAGTACCTTGCAATTTCTTTTCACTTTCTGGAATTACTGATATTTTAAAATCCAGATATATTCCAGATACATTACTAAAGGCAATAGTGGACATATATATATATATATATATAAAAAAAAAAAAAAAAAAAAAAAAAAAAACTCCGTGGCCTTAGTCCGCGAGCGAACTATACCGACAGACATATACAAACAAAACATTAATAAAGTTTAACTTCAAACTATCAAAACTGGCTGAAATTAATAAAGGAGTACACCAAGGTTGTCCTGTCTCGCCTACACACTTTAACATATACTTGGATGAAATAATAACAAAATGGCAGAAAGAAGACACCAAAGGAATTCCACTTCCAAAAATCAACAGCTGTTTATGGTGTTATTTGTTGACAATGAAATTATAATATCTAACACGGAAGATAACTTGCAGAAAGCTGTGTAGAAATTAAATCAAATAATAACAGAACATGGTTTAACTATATCTGTACAGAAAACAAAACTGATGGCATTTAGAGGATGAGATCCAGTTAGAAGTAAAACTGTAATAGATAACAAAATTATAGAACAAGTAAATTCCTCTAACTACTTAGGAAATTTGGTATCTGATGAAAAACAGAAGTGGACATTGATAACAAATTGACTAACTACTTGAAAATAACAGGCATTATTAACAATATGTTTAGACCACAGAAAACTTTAAAGAAAACAAGAATAAAACTATGCAATACACTAGCCCTTCCAGCTGTGTTACACAGTAGTGAAAATTGGATCATTAAAGCAAGAGACGCAAGAAGAATAACAGAAGCACACACGAAATATATAAGAAAAGTGGTGGGATTCACTTGGATGTTTTATAAAACAAACACAGAGATGGCAAACGAAGTAAATATAACCCCAGTTGGGCAAAATACAGGGGTACAGAAGAAGTTGGTTGCATCATATAAACAGAATGTCCCCTAATAGATTACTGAGAAAACTAAAAAACTACAGACCAACAGGCAGAAGAAACATGGGGAGACCATTAAAGAGACTTCTAGACGTATGAGACAGGAATTGGTCAACATGTGGCCCAACTCCATGTTAGCTAGTTGATGATGATTCTGTGCATTGTTGATAATTGCACACAGAATGAGTGTTGCAAACTGGTTATTACCGATTTGCAACACTCATTCTATGCTGCGCAAATGTGTGTGTTATCTGCACAGTTTCATGGAAGATATGTTTGCATCAGAGCTCATAATCAGCAGTAGCATGTCAAGGAAGGTACAGCCAAATCAGTGTTTACATTACCATTGGAGTGTGGAGTGTTTCCATCACCTGGGCAGGGCATTTGTGTGTGTACATGTGTGTGTGTGTGTGGGTGTGTGCGCGCATGTATGTGTACAAGCATGTACGTGCTTGATTTAGGGTATGGGCTTTGTACCTTGACTTGCAGTGAGAATGTTCTACTCATGCTTCATTTTTGAGTTCCCTGCAGACACTCAGAATGAACATCATCAGAGAGAAATTGAAATTGAAATATCCCTACTGGTGAGAAAGTTTGAATGAATGTCATGGGTCTTAATTTCCAATATAATCAGTATACATGACAAAAGAGCCCGTCCCAGTGGCCACGCGGTCTAAGGCGTAGGTCTGCGGCCGCTCGCCTGCTGAGATTGTGGGTTCGATCACACTGGCGACATGGATGTTTGTCTGTTGTGAGTGTTGTGTGTTGTCAGGTAGAGGTCTCTGCGACGAGCTGATCACTTGTCCAGAGGAGTCCTACCGACTGTGGTGCGTTGTTGTGTGTGATATAGAAACCTCAAGAATGAGGCCATGACCCGCGTTGGGTCGCAGTGCCACACACACACACGCGCGCGCGCGCGTGAAAAAAAAAGAGGAAGAACACAAACTGTCATGATAAACACAGATACATGGCAAATTCAGGATGATACAGTGACTGTACAGATGATGTGGTAGGTGATAAGCATTCAATGGGGATGAGTGAAGAAGATGAAAGATACGAATGCAGAATCTGATAAGTGACACTTGAAAATGGTATAAGGTAATATGAAAGAAAGGAGCACTTGAGAGCCTCCTGTTTATTCCCCCATCAGGATGCAGACTAACCTACACCAGCAGTTTTGATCACAAGTGTATGAACATAATGTGTACATGGAATAGACTATCTGATAACATGCCATAGAAGGATAGCAGCATCCAAGATGAAATTAATGAGGGAAATTGAAGGTGATTAATTTCTCTATCTTGAAGGAAAATATATTTAAAGAGACCTGCGAAGTGAAAGTGGCTTTGAGTACATTAACAATATGCAGATTTTAAAATCAGATTGTCTAACATAAAACCTGATTAAATCAGTGGGAAATTGTTAGAAACAAACTATAAAACATATGTAACTTGAGAGTTTATGGGAACAATAACATTTATTTTAAATTTGATAGAGTAACAATGCACCAAGCAATGTTACCACTGTGAGGAGCTTCTGTTAAGTGAAAGTGGACACTGCATTACTGCCTACGAATATGGTCTCATGCTGCAGCCTTCTCTTCATGTTTGTAATTATTTCCAACCCTCTAATGCCAATTTATTGTTGACATCTTCTGATCCTACTTAAAACTACTTTTTAACATGCATAACAATAGAATAGCAAGTGTTTGCCTTTTATGTGGAAGGAAGTTTTTGATACAGACTCTACATCACAAGCCATAGAGAGTATCAGAGGAATTACCTAAATTTGAATATACTTTTTATACATTGCAGGAGAGGTTCTAGTTTGGAACCTCCAAAAAGATGATGATTGTCTGATCAGTACCTCTGCTACCATGCCTGGTGCTCACAGAGAAGCTGTGAGTCAAGTGTCATGGGTTCATAACCCAGATCCTACTCAGCAGCGACCTATACTTGTTTCAGCAGGTCGCGATGGTCGTGTGCTGGTGTGGCAAGTAGGGACTCATACAGGGACCTTGCAGCTGAGTGAGGGGTAAGAAATATATAGTATGTAACCTTTCTCCAGGTTTCAGATTAAAACAAACTAATGAAAACACACTCTCACAACCCAGAAGTTGGTTATTTCAGTGACTACCATGACAGCCTTAACTCTTGAGCAAGAAACAGGACTCACAGTACTGATTCCAGTATACACTGATTTTGTTTTTGACCAGTTTTTAATTATGAATGTTGTGCTTTGATTATTATTTGTATGAGACATATGAGTTGATGTCTGAGCTACAGTTCATATGTTCATGAAAGTGTGAGATGTTTGGTCTCTGATCATTCAGTCACGGGTTTTTGCATCCCAGCCTGAGCATTTGTTTATGTATGTTGCCATTTTTTTCAACTATTAAGTGTTTAAAGAGCAGTGGTAACTATGTGTAGCACCTTGTAACCTTCAGTAACTGGATGTTACACCTACAGATTGTGTTTATGAATAGTATTTGGTTTTCAGAACTAGTGGTTGGTTTTTAAGTATTAGCATACTGATTGATGTGAATTGAGTATGTTGCGTCATCATGGAGGTAGAAAATGGAGCTTTAAACATTATTGAGAGAGTTAGCCATTTACCTGCACTCCTGCCTCATGCAGCAGTTTTCAAAATTGGGTTTTGGATATGTGAATTGAACGTCAACCTTTTACCACTGCCCCTTCCACACTCAAAATGTTGACACCATAACATTCAGTACTGTGTCTGAATACAGTTTAAACACTGCTCAAATTGAGACATCTAGTTTTTATCATTACAACTGAGCTGCCAAATCCAAAAGATTATATTTTTAATATAGAGTATATTAATACTTTTTTATTCAAGATCAGGAGGCTAACATTGCCATTTTATATTGTGAAATGCCACAGCATTTTTTTTGCCCTGTGTCAGTGCTGTTTGAGATAAAAATTAAGTCACTAATGGCAGAGTGAATGTGAAGTTTCCCTGTGAGACCACTGTGTATGTCCATTGAAATAAATTTAGAAATTATATTTTCAAAAGGCTGAACCTGTGTTCAGTGTACTTAAATCATCTTTCCTTCTGTCTTGAGTGTAACCCTTACGCAGGTAACAGACGTCAAAGTTGATCATTCATCACACATAATGCCATAAAGACAGTGAGGATGATGCCTGTGTTAGCTGTACTTTTCATGTTCAGATTTCTGCTTCATTTATTTTAGAAGGATTATAGACTGGAGTAAGCAGAACTGCAAGAATCCACATGGGTGATTGAACCCTTACCAAATGTGTGTTGCATTGTTGTGGGAGTGTGTGCGCATGGTTGGTTGGCTGGCTGAGCATTGCATTTTTCCAGTACTAATACCATTACTCCCAAGTTTAAATATGACCACCACCAGCCCTGTAGAATGGGCACATTTACAATTCCTAATATACATATATGCTATTTACTTCCAAATTAATGTATGGCCACCAACCCAACAGGACTGGGAGGTATATAAACCATATTCTCAGATGATAAAATGGTACTTTTGAAGTACAACAACACTGATACTTCTGAAATACTTGGAGATGTACAGTCCCTCTTCCCAGACAATAAAAGTTAGACGATAAGGTTAGTGTTTAAATTTATGTGTTAGAGAAGTAAATGAAAACCTTCACCTATGATATGGAATCCTTTCAAACACAAATCAGATTCTGTGTGAGTTATCTAACTTGGTGTAAATATTAGGAAAAAGATAAATCTCATGGGAGTCAGAGTAGCATATTCAGTACAGCAATTAGGTTACAGGCTAGATGGTCTGCCCAATCTCTTATTCAAAAGGGACTTTAGGCTGTGAAGTTAACCTCTTGCCTCCATCTAGTGCCAAAGTTAATGATGAGGGGAGATATGCCTTTGCTCCCCTCATGTTCCTTCATGACATGGACAGGGAACACTTTACTTTACTACATAAAGTGTAAGGATATCTGTGCCAGGGATAAGAAAATCCTGCAACTTCACCACAGGATTGTAGGGCAGTATGGGGGAGACTGGAGAACTGCAAGTATTTTCAGTTAGCAGTTTTTGGCCATATTAATGTTGTTACTAAATTTTACCAATATAAACTAATTTAGAGAAAAATTATATACTTCATATAAATAGTATAAGTAGCAACAGATATTAAATACTGCAACTGTGATACAAACAGTTTTATTTATAACTGTAGAATGACAAGTGTTTAGTCACATGAGCCTCTGTTTTACAGGCAAAGGAAAACTATTTCTGCTTTTGATTTGCAGTAAGTTTTGTTTCAATGTGAATATGTGGAGCCACATCAGATATGCTGATGTGTCAAACAAAATCGTTCCAAGTTTGGCTCTGGGCATACAAGCCATAACTTTGCTATTCTTGATCCACGCCATGTATGTCTATCGTCATCCGTTTGAGAAGTTAGCAGATGGTGCATATTTGTTTAATAGAACTGTCACAACCAATGAATGTCTTCGTATTGCTAGGTTTGTCATCTTAGTGGAACACATGAAGCACACTGGCCCAGGAAAACCTTTGCCTTCACCAGTAGGAAGTGCTGGTGTGGACATGGAACTTGGTGTTACATGTTTTAGTTTCACTGCACAGGACGTGACTACATTTGTGGTTGGGGTGGATGGAGGTGGCCTGCTGCACTGCTCCACTATTGCAGCCAAACCTGCACCAGGTTGTTGGTGTTATCAAATTTTTCATTACATAAATACATACATACATACGGTAACAAATATAAACGAGTATTGTACAAGCACAGTAGACTATAAGATGTACCCAGATATTAGAGGAAAGATTTTAGGAAAACATTCTGTGAGATTAAGGAATGGATACACATTTCAGGCAGCATGCAGTTTATACTTTGGAAGATACAGTATGGTGCAAAAGTCCCTTGACACTAGAAGCAACAACATATGAGGTGACTTCTGACTACTGTATATAGTAGTAACTAACTATGAAGAAAGAAGCATTTAAAGCATGTGCCTTGGTCTTTGTGTTCGTCTTCATATTATAAAGCAACTCTTATACTGAAGCCACAGAAAGAAGTCCTAAGAATGGTGGGGATGAGAGCACTGAACACCCTCCCTTGCTGCCTACTGGTGTATATCCCCTCCAGCCCAGAGCATACAGGAATGTTATCACACATTTTTGAATAGCAGTATTCCTATGAACAGGAAACTGGTGGGAAACACAGGTAGTTTCTTGTGAACATGACTTCCACGAACATGATTTTAAAAGCAAGGCTTCTCCCAGCAAACAAACAGGGTTTAAAACAGTTTATGCACAGTGGTGTTACATTTTGGTAAGTTCTGGAATGGGTGAGACAAGTATACTGTGCATGTGCAATCTGTCTCACAGTTGCTGTTGTGAAATGTGCTGTAATAAATGCATTCTTGTTATTAAGTTGCTTTTTCGATTCATTTCTTTAATTTTGTATTGATTTAAGTGGAGTCATATCTGCATGGAAACAGAAGTGTACTGGCAGTGATATTATTGGCAGTCAAAGTAAAAGTGTAGAAAAGCTGTAACATTAGAGTAGTAATTCAGCGTGCTTAAGCAGTACGAGAATAATGACAAAATGTGATATTGTTCATGTTGTGGATTAAACAAAGCATTGCATCATACCATTCAACAAAATGCTGTCAAAAGTACAGAAAATTATACTGGTGATAATTTTTTAGGGACCATGCTAGTCATCACAGGTAAGGCCTACAATCTTGCAACTTGTGAAAGTGTACTTGCAACTTGGACTGCAAAGAAGGCGGAGAGAATGTCATCTGCAAACCTTGTGTCCATAAAGGCAAAACCTTTGAGTCTTTGCAGACAACTCTTACTAGCTGAAAGGGAAGGACAGTGAAACCCTCTTAAAAGTTTTTTGCAAATATTAAACAAACAGGGCTTCTCAGTGGAAACCGATGCTATTATGCATAAGGGAAATTAATGAAATCAAGAGCATTAAACAGCAGCTCAAAGTTAAAAATATACAAAAGTTTAATAAGGCCTGTAGTGACCTACGGATGGGAAGCTTGGACACCGAGAAATCGAGACAAAAGACATCTCAGAATACTTGAGTATAGAGTATTGAGAATAATCTTTGGCCCAGTGCAAAATGAAGATGGATCCTGGAGAATCATAATGAATTACAAACTGAACTAACAGAAAACGCAGACATAGTAAGATTTATAAAGAGTAGAAGAATAGCTTGGCTAGGTCACATGATGCGGATGGAAGACATGAGAACACCTAAGACAATATTAGAGTGGAAACCTATAGGTATGAGAATTACAGGGAGACCAAGGAAGAGATGGATTGTAGATATCGAAGGCGATGTGCCAATAATGGGAATAAGACGGTGGAGAAACCAATGTAAAGAAAGAGCAGAATGGAAAAGAATCACTGAGGAGGCTAAAACCCATAGTTGATTGCAATGCCAGTCAAAGAAGAAGAAAAAACAAATAGGGCTCATTAAAATAGGACTACATCTTATACTGTTCAGCCTGAAAACATTACTGTATAACTGCGCATTGAAATTGACATTCCCTTACTAGAGAACTATTCCATATATTCCACATCACATGATCCATTTTCACGATCAAACCACAAATCAAGTCTTACCTGCTTTAGTAATCTTGACATTCTTGAACACAAGACAAAAATTTTTTACAGCCACAAGTGAATGATGGAGATCTTGTTCGCACCATCTATTCCAGAATACATATTCTACCTTACTGTAACATTTTTATCACTTTCAGGCACAGCTGTGCACGCACAGACTTTTGCACACACAAAGTAAATCGTTACACTCACAATGCGCCCCTCCATTAAATCCACGCTTCTTCGCGTTGTAGATGTAGATTACCCACGTGCTACCGCAGATCTGGCGTGCTATGACGTTTTCACGTTATGTGATATGGACGTATGACAATAGATGGCAGAACAGTAGGTTTGAAACGTCATTTCCTGCGAATTGTTCACGAATTGACGTAGATTAGCATAGCGGTACCTCTGCGGCCCAGATGAAACCAACAAGATGATTAACCGTGATGGACGGGGAGCTGTTATTTCGTCACCGCGTGTAACTGGGTGGTTTTTTCGTCGTCACACGTTGGGGGGAAAAATTGAACGATTGGGAATTCCGGGAAATTGTTTGCAATTTTGGTGCTAAAGACGTAGTAAATGGACAAAAAGTCATTGCGCCATGAACTTGTCGTGCTTCACAGGCTAGAAATCCCTTTAAGCGGGAAGGACGTTAAAGGGCAATGTCTGTGTTAATCATATGGGTAAATTTTAATAATAAATTATTATGACGTCTTAGTCGGGAAAACATCTGAAGCGGGTTTCACTGTAGTTGTGTAGCGGGCGGAAATAAATCGTCCTCCAACCGTATGGTTTTGTTACTGTTTTTTACATTCCCAAAAACAGACCTAATATTCACCATGTTTATGTATAAGCTTCTGTGAGGTTTAAGTATTGAGGTAAAGATAAGGTAAAGTTCCCCCCAGAACAGGCCATGAAGGTCCAGAGGGGGAGTAGAGGTATAGCTCTACTCTTTCTTTAACCTCGGCGCTAGATGGGGGTGGGTGGTCAACGCCACGCCCCTGCCGCTTTACCCCCGGGAAAGACCCGGTACCCATTGTATAGGAGA
>Ga0268261_10003905_pt1 | contig 11063 bp, 10 predicted proteins | sample TergutNc150P1_FD_190353 | JGI IMG/M metagenome (GOLD analysis project Ga0268261, IMG submission 190353) | Nasutitermes corniger P1 segment gut microbial community from laboratory colony in Florida, USA - Nc150 P1 (SPAdes) (version 2) | ecosystem: Host-associated > Arthropoda: Insects >...
TATATATATATATATATATATATATATATATATATATATATATATATGACATTGGTAGCCTAAGGGTTAAATGTGAATTGTGATAGTTCTTAATTAAATAAGTGCATAAGGTTGGTAATAAAATTGAATGCAACAACATGCACGGAGAAAGGATAAAGATTCAACTTTGTGTTCATGTTGGCCCAATTTTCTACACCGTGATAACAAAATCCAATATATACACAGATTCTCAAGTTACCCTAAAAGGACTGTTTAACAACACACAAACTATGCTGGTCAAATGTATGGCAGTGCAGTCTGATGGGTCATAGTTTCCCATGTTTTTGTGTGGATTAACACGGAGTTATTTAACTTTTGCTCTAATTTCAGGTTTCAAGAATCTTCCATGAAAAAAAAATACTACACAAGCAAGGTTGTTACTCTCAATCGATAAGCTTACTAATGCTCACTACGAGCAAGATGTTTGATAACATTAGCATTCACTGATATATTGAGTTACACTTCAGAGTCACAAATTAAAAAAATACGCAACATGAATAGGAAATATTAATAGGCAGGAGAGTGTACCAAGCAGGAGCATAGTCAACAGGATAAAAATTCACTGTCCTTATAGGGGCATTTCTGGGACTAAATCATTGCGTTATTTTAGGTGGGACACCAAGTGAAACAGGACTTTCTAGGTGGCACCACTGTATTTCAACTGGACATTCGGTTGACCATAAAAGCCGTATTCCTTTGACTTTTGAAGCACGGAAATAAAGAAAACTCTGGGCTGTTTGCAAAACACAATTTATGCACGAACATCTCCAATACATAATAATAAAAAAAGGTTTTGAGTATTCTGGCATTATATTTTTAAATACATCAACTAGATAATATGCTCACTTCTGTCAGACTTAATGCACTTTCTTGCATCAGACATTACTAGAATACTGAAGAACTTCTCTCATTTGTTGTAACACTGATCCAAAGGCCAGTGGTACTCAGTCAACACCTGGAAATAGATTTCGCCTTCCGTTTTACAGCCGACTCTCTAAGGAATGGCTGATGAAGAACCCTGTGCAGTCTGTTAGCCTTCTGGGGGCCCAGTCCAGGGCAGAGACCAAGCGTCTCTGGAGTTGCTTTTACGACCTTCTCAAGCGAACCAAATGTTGCAAGAAGAGTTGTTGCATCTGTCCGGTTGATGGAACGAACAGTGGTTAATGCACTCACCAGCTGCGACAAATTATTTTGAATCATTACAGATTAATTAGTAGCCAAACTTACCTGCCCAAGAGCAAGAAAGAATTAACACTATGCAAACACACAAAGACCATTTATCATTTTCAACCTCTGCAACAAGTAAGCAACTTTAACATGTCAGCAGTTTCACATACACTGTGCACTGTGAATGTAAATACCTTATTTGTTGTGAGATTTGAAGTGTTTACAGTAGTCTTGACGTTCATGAATCCGTGTATTGTGACACAACTATTACAATAAGCAACAAGATGCACTATATAGATTAATTTATTATTCCAAGTCAGCTGTACATGTTTCGGGCGATGTTTTCGCCCATCGTCAGGAGCGCTTGACTGTATTTACAGTTATCTGGTAGTGTTCACCCAAGTTGCTGCCGGCTGCAGCCGGCAGCAACTTGGGTGAACAGATACTGTAAATACAGACAAGTGCTCCTGATGATGGGCGAAAACATCGCCCGAAACATGTACAGCTGACTTGGAATAATAAATTAATCTATATAGTGCATCTTGTTGCTTATTTTCATAGTTATTTACAGTAGTGTTACTAATGTTTAAAATCTTCTGGTATGTTACACTACAAGCACACTTGGACTGCTAGACCTTAAAGATAAAGGCACTATAATCCTTCAGTATTCATTCATTCAATAGTATTCAGCCCTTAGGCCGGTTCGGCAGAAACCAGAGCTCAGTCAGGCAACTGGTATGGCTCTGGCACACTGCATCCTGGGCAAGTTCTTAGGGGTAGGTTGCCATTACTTTCCCCCGCCTTTAGACGTTCCCACTTTTGTCGCCAGGTGCCTCCACATCCACGAGATCCCAGGAGCGAATCGTGGAACTGTGGGCGAGAAATGTTGTCCGGTAATTTTGCCAAAATGACGACTTCCACACCATTTAGGGATCTTTTACATGCCGCAAATCTACAACATGGGGCTGACAGCTTTACTTCCCCTCCGAAAGAAGGCGTGTTGAGGATTTTTTCGTCCTTAAAAATCTGACGGCTTCGGCCGGGTTTGAACCCGCGAACTTGGGTACTAAAGGCCAGCACGCTACCCCTGGACCACCGAAGCCAGTTCCTTCAGTATGTTGGTAACTATTTACCAGTCGACACAGTGTAACATCCCAGAAGGCTTGAATCTGCTGCTTTAACTCACTACCTCACATACACCACACATTCTACTGCAAGCTTCATTTCTATACCCTCTCACTGACAACATAGTCTAAAGAAATGTTGTTTGGATCATGCTATGATAAAGTAAATGTAGTCTTTGATTTTGTACCGACGACAGACAGGGCCAATGACAAAGACTATAAATAAATAAATGACACTGTAACATTGTAGTCATTATGGTGAGGTCTTCAATAGATCATAAATTTATGGTGTTTGAAAAGAAGTGCTGGGTGATGACGATGATGATGATGACGACATGGGGGAATCTATAACATGCAGATGTGGTCTCAATTCATGTGGATCACGCAGGGTCCAGTGGTGGACTCTTACAAACATGGTAATAATCCTGCATGTGCTTCAAGGGGCAGGTAACTTCACATCTAGCTGAACCACTACTAGCTTCAGAAGAACAGCTATTTTCTATGAGCTTAATTAATACCTTTTGGTAGGGACCACTGTCTTGCCTTTCCATTATCATATCTGGTGGCTTATTTTCAAAAATTTTGTATGTTTCTATTATGCGTCCTGCCTCCTCAGCACTCCAAGCCAACATCAGTGTTACATCTGTCAGTATGCTGATTCTTGTTAGGTTCTTGAGGGCATGATGTGGGTCCTGTGTGTCTACCTACGAAGAAATGCAAACATCTATCACACACAACTACAAGAACAATCATAATCAATCAAAACAATTCTGCAACTGACTAATTCTAAGGTAGCACAACAGAATGTGCATCGCCTCTGTGCCCTGAGTGGTTCAAGTCCCATCTACTGCACAGGAGGTCATGCCAGCTGTTTTCCTGAACGTCAATAGATTGCTGATGCTGGCATTCAAAGACCCTAACGTCACCATCAATGCACACAGCTACTCTGAAATCCTCCAGGACCTCCATATTGTTATCAAAAGAAAGTATCCTAGAATCCTCACGAGGGATGTCACCATGTTGCACAACCATGCCTATCCCCTGTGGCATGCATTGCCTAGGACTAGTTGCACTCCATGTGCTGGATCTGTGTGACTTCCATACATTCAGCCCCCTTAAAAAAAGCATTAAGGGGACTAAATATTTAGGTCAGGCAAAGATGTTAAGCGTGGTGGTACAGCGGTTGCAGCAGCAGCTTCTCTGCAGAGGGGATCCATCAGCTGATATGTCAATGGGATATCCACCTCACTGCCCATGGGGACTATTTTTTACAACCTCTACTCATCTGCCCAGTCTCCAGATGGGTTTCATTTTGGCAAGCATCATACAAACCATCAATATTCTCTGTCTTCTAACTGACCACTCCCAAGGCACTTCCCCTTTAATAGTTACATTTACCGTTCGCACAAGTTACTTAACCTGACCACCATTATAATACATCATGGGTTGTATATATATATCAAGGTTGTTAATAACATTTCCTGTTCACAATTTATTCCATCCCTTTTTTAAAGATACCAACTCCTCACTTTATAAACAATTTATTAATAGATTTTTTTTCATTGAAAAACCACAAAAATTAATTTCCTTTTTCAGTGTCCATAATGAACACTGAATCTGAGATTCCCACAGTAGTGTTTACAGACATTTCTGAGGAGCTAACTGCCTCCATTTTGTCATCTAAGCAGTTCCAAAAAAGTAGACTCACAATAAAAATTGGGTATATTACATATATTACTATAAACGGAGTAGGGAGCCAATGGGAATGGCAGTGGTAAGCAATGGGTAGGGACATAGAAGGAACAAGCAGGGAAGAAAGGGAAAGCTGATGGCTCATAATATACCAATTTCTTCTGGCATAGCTCTTCTTCTTAGACATTAATGATACAGACATACAAAGACATACCAAAGGATTATAAGAATCAAAAGCTCTAATTTATAATAAAAGGAAAAAGCCTACTGAGTGGCCATGATACTGTTTGAATTTAATGACGGTGTGTGGCCATGCAAAAGAGACCACAACAAGAATTTCTATTTGTGACAATGTGTGGAGAACTAGACTGCTATGAAAACGTTTTCAGACAACAGTCACTCCATGGAATAGGGATACAACTTTGACACTAGGGGAAAGAACAAGAAGAATAAAACCGTACAATAAGAACCAACAGGATGCACTATTTACTTTCAATTTATTTCAATAATTTTCCTCTACATGTTTCAAGCAGGCTTATTGCTCATCATCAGAAGGTACTACTGTGTATATACAGCAATTGGTGTATGTCATGCATTCATGTTGATCCTGCCAACAGCCAGCCATCATAAATGCATCACATATACCAACTGCTGTATATATACTGTAGTATCTCCTGATGATGAGCAGTAAGCCTGCTCGAAACATGTAGAGGAAAATTATTGAGATAAATTGAAAGTAAATAGTGCATCCTGTTGGCTATTATTGTAGGGATATATCACGATGCACAGTCAACAAAACATTAAAAAAGAAAATAAAACCTTTGAGTAGCAAGACACACCTGCACTAGGAGCACCCGCAGCTCATACTGCTTCCCCAGCTGCTTCAGCCGTTCATTTATGTAGTCAGGATTCAGGTTATGATAACGCAGGCTGAGAAATAAGGCACACGTTGTTCTTCCCATTACATAATCTGGGATGATCTCTTCATATTCCCATGGCACGTTGAAGATTGACTTCAACAATGGGTTACCTCTCTGAAGATGCAAGCATCAGAAATTAGTAAAGCCAAAGAGCAAGAAGCTCTGATTTACCAACATCTCTGTATTTATATAAATTCAATTATAGTTTTGTTACATGCTCCTATGAAAAAGACATGTGTTACTCCATTCTGAGGGATGAACACAAAATTGAATTACAGAACAGCCTGTTAGTTCGCTTATGATGCTACACCACCTTCCTCCCATAGTCCTCAAGCTTTGCAACACAAGTGTAAATATTATTATATTATTACATTATTTTACATATTATACAGTATACAAGGTGTGGTAGAAAAGTAATGAGACTGGCAACGCTGTGCACGAACCGACAATGCTGGTGCCTCCCCCTTCACATGGCAGTTAGGTTAACCCCCGACGTAGACTCAGTACAAGTTTGAACTTGCTACAGTTGCTACTCGATTGTTCAAAGCGTATGAAGTGAAGTTGTGTTTGTGAGGTGAGTTACGAAAATGGACTGGCAAAAGTTTGAGCAAAGTTGTGTCATCAAATTTTGTGTAAAGCTTGGCGAATCCGCTACTGACTTCTTTTTATTCTCCCAGCTCAAAAACCACTTGAAAGGGCGCCATTTTGGTACTTTGGATAATATCCAGAAGAGCGTAACCGACAAGCTGGAAGGTATTCCAGCAGAAGCCTTCCAGCAATGCTAAGAACAATGGAAACAACACCTCCATCGCTGTGTAGCTGCCCAAGGGAACTACTTTGAAGGGGATAACCTTGATTTGTAAAAAGAATAAAATTCATGGTTAAAAGAAAATCAGTCTCATTACTTTTCTGCCACACCGTGTATGTTATTATTTATTATATTTGCAAGAGGTATGTTTCTCATACAATTCCTCATAAAAACTACACTGCAGTGTGGACAACCAAGAAATCATGGTTAGCTTCCTGCTAGTGGGAAGAAATATATTTCTGCCACAGACCATCTTGACTGGCTATAAGGCCCACCCAGCCTGCTATCTGCATGGTACTGGGGACTCTCTCACTGGCGGTAAGACAGCTGGGGCATACAGGTGACCACTCACCTTCACACACTGCAAAGGTTAAAAATGAGTGGCACTATACCTCCAGTTCCTCATATGCCTTCATGGAGCACACAAGGAACAAGTTCGCCCCTACCTCTGATACACCGACACATACATACATACATACATACATAAATACATACATACATACACACATACATAAATACATACATACATACATACATACATACATACATACATACATACATACATAAATACATACATACATACATACATACACATCTTGTAAATAGAACCAAACTGGTGCACAATTTTTCTTAATATATTTATTGCTTTTCTCTACATGTTTCAGGCATCTGTGTGCCCACCATCGGGAGAAAATACTGTACCTATGTGACACCTGGTATTTGTCACTCTATATATGTGACTGTATGGTATGCAGGGCGGAATGCATTCCGTCCTGCATACCATACAGTCATCTATACAGAGTGACAAATACCAGGTGTCGCATAGGTACGGTATTTTCTCCTGATGATGTGCACACGGATGCCCGAAACATGTAGAGAAAAGCAATAAATATATTAAGAAAAACTGTACACCAAGTTGGTTCTATTTATACGATTATACAAGGATGCGTGGTCAAAACGATTTGAATTGTGTTGTTCTATGTCTGAATTGTGTTGTTCTATGTATTGTTTGTGTCGACTGTGTTGTTCTATGTATTGTTTGTGTGTAAATGTGTACTGTACTTCTGCCACCGGGTGTCAACCCAACTGCAGTTAAGTATAGCATATCATATCAACAAAACATAAAACACACACACACACACACACACATGCGCGCGCGCACGTGCGCACACACACACATACACACAGTGCTTCTTGTGATGGTATGCAATGGTACAGCATACTGGTATCTTCATTGATGGAAATGCAATAGATAAATATAACAAATATAAAACTGAGGTAAAACAAGTCTCATATGTTGCTTTAGTCCAACAGTATTATCACAATATAAAACAATAATATCAAAATTTTTTCTATACAAAAGCAAGGAGCAGTCTCAACTTCACCAGCTGTCAAGGAGTAGTTACTGGCACTTCCTTTTACAAAAAAAGCACATATATATATATATATGAATTACCATTACTCTTTTATTTCTTTGTGACATTTACATTTTCACTTGTACTGATTACGTTACTTACAGTTATTTTGAGAGTGTGGAGGAAGGAAAAATGTTTAATTTCAAACATTATTATCAGTGCAACACTTTGCATGGAAGGTGCGAGAAGGTGGAGGGGACAGTAGCAGGGAAGAATATCTGACACTAAAAAAGTGGAATTAAACACATAAATGGAGAGACATACCAGATGAGCTGCACCAATGATCTCATCACCTGAATTATTATGGTGATCAAATCAAGGAAGACAGGATGGGTGGGGGAAAAGGCCATGTGGGAAAAACAAGGATTAAGATATAGCTGTCTCTCTGTTTAAGAATCAGGCCATTTAGGCATATACACAATAATCACCATACAACACAAAAAACTATTATGTTGTTTCACCACACCTTGTGTAGGCCTTCCAGGTTCAAAAAATGGGCAGTATTGTGTGGAAAGAGGGTACAACAGCATTAATGAAAATAAGTCTTGTATTGAAAAAAATAAAACGTGCATAATTCACAGAGGAATAATTATGATTCTGCTGTACATCTTTCATGTACACTACCAACCACAAGATACACATCTATCACAATCATCTCAGACATTATACTACAACTATTGAGACTTTATTACCTGTCGTGGACTGACTAGTATTGGATTTGATTTAGTGCCACTAGGTCTAACTGCCTTTGATGAACCACTGGTGCTAGCTTTACTGTTGCAAGCTTCATCTGGTTTCCTGTAAAATTCGGAGTTTTTCAGGCTGCCAAATGCCTCTGGAAAAAAAAAAGTTACAATGAAACAGTGATCAACAGCAAAAAAATTCAGACCATATACTATGTTCTATGCAATTATATGGCTACATCTCCCATTCAGTTCTTTGAAATGCTTCCCTTGCATTCTGACTCCTACACACATGTACACGCAAACAAATTATCGCCCTAGTGTATTATAGTGCTGTCATCTACTGCATTCTTTGGCGGTATATAAAGACAGGCTCAGCCACGTTGAAGTTCAAAAGTCGCTAATGTTGTCACTGAATAATTATGATTATTGGCTTTGATTGCTATCTATGTTTTACTTTTACACTGCTTTTACAATACGGACACACACTTCCCCTCCTCCTAATATCAGTGTTGGCCCTGCATTTCACACTCAATTTCACTCCTCACGAGTTTTATTTATTTTTCACTTTCACATTACGGTGCCATCAGTTGCGTTGGATTTCGTTACGATACTTTATATCACAGGCTAGAATAGGTCAGTTTATGTTAGTTCACCGTAACTTGCAACAGCATTTGTTAGGTTAGCTTAGGTTAGGTAACGTCGTGTTGCTTATGTTCACGGCATCATTCCTGCCGTGACTGCACTATTATACACTAGTTCCCAATTTGTATTTTCGCCATACTCTGTATTCGAAGATACCGAACGTCTCGACAACATACCAACAAACGTCTGTGGTTTCATATTTTCAACACATTTCTCGGGAAGAGGATCGTCCTCGTTATCCGACATTTTGTAACGATAAATACACCAGCACTGCCCACACAAGTGTATATACACATACACTTATTTACTCTCTTTTTTTCTGCTGCTTAGTCTGTGCAAACAGTTCGGTTCTCAAACCAGCACAGTACATTTCACGTTCGAAATCACCGCGGAGGAGAAATCTATCAACCATATTCATGACTCCCCATCTTACACACCGTATTTGGAACTCTCACGCCACAGATCATCGAACGGAAGATCAGCCTATAGTTCTGTGCATCGCTGGTACTATGTTAGCAACACGTGGGTATAAAGATGCGTGCCACCGAGTAGCAAAACATATATATATATATATATATATATATATATATATATATACACACACACACACACACACATATATACACGCTCCTGAATTATGTCGGTGTTTCTGCCTAAAGCAAAAGATGTGGTCGGCGCATTTTTCCCTCTTGAATGGTTCGATGGTCACAGTGAAGAGCAATATACCGGTGAGAATACTGCCAACTGCGGAAATATTAAAGTGGCACGCCAATACTGGGGAGCGAAAATACCTAATTTGGTGCAGGATGGTGTAACTGTTATTACAAACAGGATGCAAATATCTCGGATTAAATTCATTCCTACCACTGAAATTCCGATTGAAAAAGCGTAATACAATCCGACGGGGTGAGGTTCACACAGTGGCATAAACTTGTTACCTTACGGCCTTTTTGCATCATTTAACGTATTAAAATACAATGTTTCGCGAGCAGGATCAGCACCCATCGTCAGGATTGCTTCCAAAACATGCAACTACAGATTTATAGACATCATTAACACAAACTACAGTGAAATCAGTTAACACGTCATGTTCTACATACACTTTAGAAATACGTCACTAAACGTTTCATGCATATCCATCAAAAGCTCCACAAGGTTTGTCTTAAAGAATGTAAATAATTCTGTGGTAACATATGTGTTAGAGGCAATCCTGAGGAATGGAGCTGATCCCATCTCTGAAATGCAATTAATTTTTAATGCATTAAACAGTGTCCATAAAGTCAGTAAGTTTAGATGTATTGTATCAGCATCAGAACCTTACAGAAAAGTCCTGACAGTGACATTGCAGAAGCAGTCCTGCTTGGCCCTGCAAAGCCATCATGATCCATAAAAATGTAAGAACCCACTTTCCAAGCACAGCCTACTACAAAAGACGCCAAGTATTCTGCAAATACATTCTCTCAATGCATCTACTGAATGCGTAACAACTGGAAGCTATTAACCATACAGTACATTTTGAAATATTTTGTGATTTAAGAAGAGCTTGTGATTGTGTAAACTGAAATCCTGTTTCAGTTCACCTATCTTGTATGTGGAAAACAAAATCTGGAAATATCATCTAATGCAACTCAGAATTTCTTCTCACTCAGACTGAGGGAACAATAAAATATGGAATCCTACAATTAAACTTAAAGACCTTTGCGTTTAAAAACGTACACGAACCATCGCCCTCAAACAGCAACTACTGTATCATAAACAATGATATTCACTAATGACAAAGGCATCATGTTCCCTAACAAAAATGTTGATTTCTGTGTAATGGCAAATCCAGTTATCTTTCTTATCAGTAAATGATTTACTCCTATTAAAAAGCCAGCCATATACCCAAATAAAACACACATAATAAAACTTCTTGTTAACAGTTCACAACATGCACTAAATATGTGGACATGATTACAAATATATTTAGAGCACTGTGAAAACTACAGAATATACAAAAGATTGGTATGAACATGTAGCAAGAATGGATCTGGATAATATACCATGTAAACTTCTAGAGTGCTGTATGGCTTTATTTCTTCCAGTTTAGCTTTTTATACTTCACTCAAACTGAATCACACAAGATGACAGACACACTCTTACATCAAGCATGTGGTGTACACAAAATTAAATATCGGCTCATCACGATTTAGTTTTGCACAGGCAAGTTGTGAAGAGTGCAGCATTTCAAACTACATACATATAAATTAACACTCTTGCAAACTTAGTTATTGTTGTTTAATATTTTTATTCAGGTCTGCAATGCTGCCATCTCACTTAGAGACAGCTGAGTCTTCAACTCAATTTGCAACATCAGTCTAGCAGTACTTCCATCCAAAATATTCATGTAATTAAAGGGAAGAAACAGTGGATTAGAATACAAAACCTAAGGAAAAATAAAGAGAACCTTAACCCTTAGGTTACTAATGTCATATATATATATATGGAGCACCTATTCTTGATGTTTCTAGATCACACACAACGACGCAGCACAGTCGGTAGGACTCCTCTGGACGAGTGATCAGCTCGTC
>Ga0268261_10003906_pt1 | contig 11063 bp, 10 predicted proteins | sample TergutNc150P1_FD_190353 | JGI IMG/M metagenome (GOLD analysis project Ga0268261, IMG submission 190353) | Nasutitermes corniger P1 segment gut microbial community from laboratory colony in Florida, USA - Nc150 P1 (SPAdes) (version 2) | ecosystem: Host-associated > Arthropoda: Insects >...
GGATTTAATTCGGGTTTTAAAGGGTTAACACAAGATCTTTCACTAAAGTTCTGCACTTTGAAATGATTTAATCCTGAAACCCGTTATACCAATCACTAAAGATTTGTGAATTAAATATATTTATATTTTAAAATGTACTTACATACTTGGGGGCACGCGGTAGTGCAATTGGTTGAGGCATTATGCTACAAGTCGGAAGGTCGCGGGTTCGATTCCCGATGGTGTCACTGGAATTTTTTATTGACATAATCCTTCCGGCCGCACTATGGCCCTGGGGTTGACTCAGCCTCTAACAGAAATGAGTACCAGGATTATTTCCTGGAGGTAAAAGCGGCCGATGCGTAGGGCTGAAATCTGGGAGCCTCAACATCCTGGAACCCTCAGGGCCTGTTCAGGCCTGTAGTGGGATTGCTTTACATTTACTTGCATGCTTGATAGTTATTAACGAAATTCCCGGCTGCTAATGGAAACCAGTAATTAATCAACATACAAGGATTCAAACAATTTTTATAGTACAACCTGCCCTTACAAACTTTAAATTATTCTCCATTTTCACAACTTCTGTGATACCTGAACATTACGGTTTTACATATGCCTACCGTATTCGTGTGCCTTGAAGTCCCTAAATCTAAATTACTGCATGCGTTTCTCATTTATCCTCGGTGCTTAAGCCCGACTGTTCTCATTAGTCCGTCGTTAAGCACACCAAAATCACTGGGAGAGAAAAAAGAGAAGCTTAACATTATATGATGTTTCTCAGTACGTTCAGAAGCATTACATATCGATATTTTTACAAAGAGCTTAGTAATAACCATAAACTTGCAGTTGATTTACATATGAGTACTTGATACATTTAAAACAATAAAGAGCTGTAGTTACTATATGTACAGCCTCATTTAACGCTTAAAATCTCTAAAATTTGTTACACATTGTATATCTGTTTTTCTTATGATTTTCAAAATAAAGGCAATTATTTCAGTAATCGATTTGCTTTTAAGGTGGAGAAGGAATTTGCTTCCTGTGAAGTCGTATCTGAATTTTCATTCAATGTTTAGATTAATTTCGTGCCATAAATGTTTAGGGTACATATAACGTGCACGGTTCTGCGTATCGCACACTTAGACATAACTAACACTACGAAATAGAATCTTTCTTTAGATGCTAATATTCGCTAAACTACTGGATAATTTAAGCCGCTCTTATTATTCGAGGCGGAGCCGGGATAGCATAGTCGGTATAGAGACTTGCTACGGGCTGGACGGTCCGGGAATCGAATCTCGGCGAGGGAGAGGTTTTATGCACCCCTCCAGACCGGCCCTGGTGCCCACCCAGGCTCCTATACAATGGGTACCGGATCTCTTTCCCAGAGGTAAACTGGCCGGTGCGTGGGTTGACCACCCACCCCCAATTAGTCCTGAGGTTAAAGAAAGAATATGGCTATACCTGTACTCCCACTCTGGGCATTTGTGGCCAGTTCTAGGGTGAACTTTACCTTTACTTACTTTTCTTTATATTTTCCGAAGAACATTATCGCGTTCACATCATGCTAGTTGCCGCTAATATGAGCCAAACAAATCATGTTAAACCATCTCAGTTCTTTTTCTATACTCTATGTGCTGACATTGCTAAACGTGTCAGTGTCTTCACTAAAATTCTCAGGTATCATTTGATAACCTTATAAACTCATGCCTTAAATTTCTTAAGTTGTTTGGAAATATGTGATCATGAATTTTAGAATATTATTCGTACCCCTCATGTAAAGTTTGTCGCTTTTGACTACGAAGCTTAGCAGAAGAGAAGAATGACTAAATTAGAGTGTTACTGTTTACGTTAAAATACATCATTTGTCAAAACCCAATATCAATACAGGTTAAATAATTACCCCAGGAATGCCAGCTTTAATTCGTCAAATATCAAGCCTCCGTTTAAGGTTGAGAAAAGTACGTCTTATATTGTGGAAGATACGTGTGTAGACATTATACGAGAATTTAGAACACGGAAAATAATTTCTAATCCGTCAGGTATACAGACTTCTGTAAAGGTCCAAATTTGCGACTCTGATACCAGAAATACCTACAAAAAATCGAATTTTCATCACATCGCGTTTATAGGGTTAGAAAATATCCTGATTCTTTTACTTTTTACAAATAGTTTTGCGTTTTTTCCGTTTAACAATTCCGAAGCTGTAATTTCTATACACATTTAGCACGACTATTTGTGCTGATGTGTTTCATTCGCCAAGTACTTACTTCCACCGGGCTCGCATAAATATACCCAGAACTGATTCTAACATGTGATACTAGTAATAAATAATTTAACTTGCAGGAAAGTAAAATATTTTCATGGCGTATATCTGTCAATAGTACGAGGTAGTATAAAGTGAGATTGTATTAATTTTTAACTATATTCTGTTTTTCTTTTTTCAGATGTAAGAGGGAAACTGTCATAAGACTATTTGCCTCTGTACGTTTCTCTAAACAGTAATGCATTCAGAGATTTATCTCGTCCCATAATAACAAATATTAATTCATCTTTGCTGAAGCAGGTGACTAAACGTTGTGTTACAGATTAGCTTTCTGATACGGTAGATGATAAATGGTGTATGTAATACGAACGGTGATGCATTACTCTACTTACATAAGTTAAGTTGTATTAAAGTTGGCGAAGAGACAACTACGGGCGCGTGCAGTCAGTTAATATGTCTCGGGTGGAGAGAGGGGAGTAGACGATAATGTGGAGCAATTCCAGGCATGTTTACCTTGGAACGTTTCTGAAACTCAGGTGACCAAATGAACTAAGTGATAGATGACTTTGGCAATTAACTGTGTCTATTAATTTGTAGTGACTGATGATGATATACACTGTATATGTGGTAGGGTGTATGTACACATAACATGATACTGTTGCTGCTGTGGCAGTAGTTGGCACAGATGTGCACACAACACTTGTGCATTGCTGCATATCCATTGAACCCAGCGGAAGATAGGGTACATAGGAAGCAAACATGCACATTGGACTACGTAGAACGGCTGAGGTATAATGCACTCACGTTATGCTTAAAATATACAGGAAACCAAACTAGTGAGACCTCACTAACCAATAATGCATACTGCAAGCGTACTTATGTTTTCTGAATTTCTGTAAAATGATGTGTGATGATGGTTCGTTTAACCGAAAAATATAGCATTGGATGACACACATAAAAATGTTGGGTTTGACTGTAATACTTAATTAGTAACCAGTAAAATAAAATACAATAGAAGGAATCAGAATTAAAAAACTTATTCAGTTACAACGAACTTCGGCACCATTCTGAAAACGTTACAACTTCTGTCGTATAAATCGACTCAAAATTAGTGGGGTGGCTGTAATATTTGTATCGACGTATATTATTCACCAGATATTATAATGAACGCATTCTTCTTCGATGTGACGTCATGTAACCTGGTGGATGTTTACTAACTTTTCGAGAATCATACGACCTCCATCTCCAGGTTTCAACCCTCCGAAATGTTGGTAGCCACTTACCGGACGACACGGCGTCAAAACTACTAGGGACACAGTTTCAATAACCACTGCCGTAAGAAACTCATGACTCGTAAATATTATTTGGAATATTTGGAGCCGGGACAGCTCAGTCTGTGAGTAGTCAGTATGACTTAGGGTACGGATTTTGACGATCGAGGAATTCTTTTTTTCAGATTGCAGGCAAGGACAAGAGAATTTTCTCTGATCAAAAACTTCCAACCCGTCTGTGGACCCCACTCAGCTTCCTATTTAATGCGTATCAGAAGCTTCTTCCCCGGGGTAAATTAACCGGAACGTGAAGCTGACCAATCGCCTGCAGTTAGTGCTGAGGCTGAAAATGGGCGGAAATAAACCCCTACTCCCCCAGTATGTTTTAATTGGGTACACGGGGACATCTTTACTGTAAGCAGGAGTATGAAATGCATGTGCGTACTGTGGGTCAGGAACGACTACTCGTCTGCCGCCGCCTTTGATGGTAAAGTCAGCTCCGCCTGTCCTCCAGCTGGCTTCCTCCTGCTTCCTGTGTACGGGAGGATGGGTTAAATGCAGGAATGGGTTACCAATTAGTACTCAGGGCGGAGATGAACTATCGTTGTGCAATTACTGTACGAGGGCTTTCACTGATCACCAGCGTTCTGCTCCTGTTCGAAGAGAAGAAAGTTGTATGCCGCGTACGATGTACCATATCCAGTACTAAAAAAACTGTTTCAAGAATTAAAAAAAATAACTAATTATAATCTCTGAACTCTACAACTGATCGTATTTTGGTTACTTATTTACCCACTTAATTACTTACTTACTACCTTACTTACGTACTTACTCCATGGAGCAGAGTCCTTCGTGACAAACTAAACGTCTGTCAGCTAATCAAAAAATTCCCCGCGTTTTATGGAACCCAAACGTTCATTACCCCGTTTACAAGAGCCCGCCATCTGTTCCTGTCCTGAGCCAGATCAATCCTGTCTTTGCCCCCACCCCCTTTCACTTCCTGAAGATCCATCTTTTTTAAAATCCCCCTTCTCCGCCCGGGTCTTGTAAGTGGTCTCTTTCTGTCATGTTTCCCCTCTAAAACCCTGCTTGCACCTTTCCTCTCCCCATACGTGCTACACGCTCACCCATTATATTCTGCTCGTTTTGAACACCCGAATAATGTTTGGTGACTATTAAATACCATTAAGCTCTTCAGTATATAGTTTTCTTCACTCCCTCTCAAAACCAAATATTCTCCCCAGCACCCTGTTCTCAAATATCCTCTTTCTACTTTCCTCCCTCAATGTCAGCGACCACGTTTCACACACATACAAACAACTGTCTAGATTATAATTTTGCACATCTTTGTGTTATATTTGTAAATAGCAAACTGAAAGACAAAATATTCTGCACCGGAAAATAGCAAGCATTCCTCTGACTTCAATCTGGTCTTCCTGAATAGAAATTTGATTCGTTAGAGTTGTTCCCAAAATATTTGAACTGTTCCAGCTTTCCGGAGGATTTATTATCACACTTTGCATTGCGACTTCGTCCTGCATTCTGATCCCGAGACTTGATCATATACTTAGTTTTATCAGCGTATACTTCTAGTCCAGTCTCCTTACTAACAAATGCTGAAGTTTCTTTGTTCTTCTGTTCAGTACTATACTTCCACCGAATATATAAACATTGTCACCATGAACTAGACGCTGATGTGTACCATTTAGTTTTAAACTCTTCTGGGTTACCTGAACTCTCCGAATGGCAAATTCTAAAGCAAAGTTGAAAATTTCAAAGCTTTCTTAAAAAGGAAATATATCAGACAGTTATTTGCCTACCCGAATTGTGCTATAGGTTTCATTTAGACATATTTTATTAGCCTTACTTCTTTCATGGGGATACCAAACTCAATGAGACCATTAAACAAGACCTCCCCCCTCACTGAACCTTAAGCTTTGCTGAAGTCTAGAAAGAGCTGATGCACTGCTTCACTGTATTCTCATTTCTTCTCAAGTATTTGACGAATGCAGAATGTATGATCAGTAGTTGACCTGTTGCGTCGAAATCCATACTGATAATCCCCAATAATTTCTCCTGCATATAAAGTTAACCTTGACAGCAGGATGTTAGATAAAGTTGTGCATGTAGTTGACAAAAGTAATATACCTCTATAATTACTACAATCTGTTTTTTCACCCTTCTTATAAATAGGTACAATGATCGACTCCTGCCAGTTCTTAGGCAATTCCTCTTTATTCCAAATAAAGTTAATAAATTTACGGACCCCTAAGCGCATTGTCCCAAAGCCTGCTTTAATAAATTTTTCTGGGATTTCATCAGTACCTTGCGATTTGTGCCTTTTAGCTCTTCAATAGCCAACTCTACTTCAGATGCACTCGGCTCAAGCACTAGTGGCTCTCTAGTATTTCTCTCTACCTAACTCATTAACCCCATGCGCATTCAATGGCTGAGAGAAATGATCCCTCCACCTAGCAAAATTCTGTGAGGGTCTGTAACCAAGTCACCCTAACTGATGCTCCTGTACAAGTCTCTGATATTCTTGGTCTTACTGTTAGGTTCAAGTTAATTAATTTTAGTTTTCAGATATTACTTTTTCCTTAAATATCGTCGCGTCTTACACTGTTTAGAGTAAATAATAGCTTTAGTTTCAATACCGTAACCATTTAATTTTAACCTGCTTCCTTTGATATAAAGATTCTAAACATTCTTTATCAAAACATGTTTTATGATGTTTAAATTCATACGAATCTTGACCCTCTGTAGCTTAGGTTTTGATATTCTCTGTAATGTTTTCCCAATCCCCATTTATGTTCTCACTATCATTTATGTTCTCCAAAACTGCAAACCTGTTTAATATCTTAATTTGATACTGTTTCCTAAATTCCAGCTCCGCCTACGGAGGTTAAATCTCTCCACATCAAAATTCTGTGTTTTTGTTTAATTACTGCAAATTTTTTCCTAACTTTTGCAACAACCAGACGGTGATCAGTATCACAGTCAGCTCCCCTAAAAAATGGCATATCGAATACACTCGAAGGCCTTCTCTTATCTATCAATATGTGACTGTTTGTGAGTCCATCGTAAGAGTTCCAGGTGTGTTCGTGAATGTTTCGGTGCGGGAACATTGTGCTCTTTATAACTATATTTTTTGCTGTGGCAAAATTTGTTATTCTGACATCATTATCATTACTATCCTGATATACGCTCTCATTCCCAAATGTCGGTTTGAAAATATCCTCTCTCTCCAATTTTGCATTGTGATCCCCTAACATAATTTTTATATGGTACTTAGGAAAATGATCGAAAACGTAATAAAATTCCGCGTAAAAATTGTCTATTGAAACATCACCTTTATCGTCACTTAGTGCATGCGAAAACAAAACACAGATATTACACAACGACCTCTCCAAACTATATGTAACAACATCGTATCACTAACAAAGTCTGTTCTCTTAACAGCTGATACCATTATGTGGTGTATAAACATCCTGTTTCCAATTGATAATTTTAGTTTCCTTTTCCATAGAGAAAAATATAATCCCCTGGTCTTTCAGTGCCCCCTTTGTCCCCTGTACACCCATTAAACCTAATTTGTACCTCGCTAATTCCCAAGTAACTGTTTTAAGTGACCCTGACCTATACAGGCTCATTACATTTTCTGTACCAAATCTCCTGTCCCTTTGCCATTGTTAGGTAGTACCAAAGGATCAGTCCAGGCCTGAGACAAATGTTTCCGCTTCGTAACAAGGCCAGTTTTTATAGTGAGGAGTTGTTGGCACCTCACCTAATCCCCAAAATTGAGGACCACACCATAGAAGCTGTCTGCGACTGCTTATTACGTATATTCGCAGCCACCCTCCATACCGGAGGCCGTTTCTTCATCCGCAACCTGAGGACGCGCCATGCCTTGGTGACAGGGACCCACTTATCGAGGGATCGTGTGTTAGTTGCTGGTTATTTCTCTTGGCACAGTGTTTGCTCAACTTAGATTTATTACCTCAGTAGTACAAATTCTTTTTTTTCGGCAGATTATTCTTTCCTTCGCACTCAAAAATAAGAATGTACGACAACCACAAACACGACTGCGTCATAATTTGTACCACAGAGAGAACTAATAATTATACTTTATAAGGCATAAAATATGTGTGGTGTTTTGGATATAAATTACCAGACACACGTAAGTTGTAAAAGCACACAACACTTCTTACTATCTGTGCGTACAAATGCTTGAGCTGGCCTCGTGTCTGGGACCAGTCTTCATCTTATCTCACAGTAAACGGCTTCCCTTGCAGTTCTTGCTTTTTTTCCAGGTGTTCTGTCAGGTGTTATGAAGTAGTGTTGATCGGGTGGCAGACATTCTGGCTGGCCAGGTGCGCTAGCCATTGGCGTTCGCCACATACGTATAAAAGTGACGTAGCTTTTGTTAAAGATGTATAAGTGTGTATACCACATCATATATAGTTTTGTAGCAGAATTCCTCTCGCCACGCACAACCTGACCATTTTAATCATTTTTAGTTCGTCCCCGGCCATTTCTCCCTCTTAAGAAGCTGCGTTTTATTCTTTGCAATGAAGTCCTAGAACCCTGATTTCTGGCGGGACACCTGTTGGAAATCCGACTGGTTCTCCCTGACCTCTCCTGATACAGTTGTCATCGTTGAGTCTGGCATATGTTTCTTCTCAAGTTTCTTGCTCTTCAGCAAGAGTGGCATTTGCCTTTGTTTTGTTCCGGTCATTTCTCTTTCCCCTCAGGAACTTCTAGACGTCTCGATCTTCCAAACTTGCTCCTCAGTTCGGATTCCGAACACATATGTGTATAATTTCGATTGATAGCGAATAATGGAGACAGAGCCTCACGGTAGTTTCATCTTCTGTAAATTTCATTAGTAGTCAAAATCTGAAACCTATTTTCGAACCTTTTGGAGTGGCTCATTCAGGAAATGAACCAGAGAAACGTGAGTCACAAATATATAAGTAATTTTAACATTAAAACCTTAAATGAAGTCTAGGATTAGATGACCGTGTGACAGTAAAACGTCAAAAGGAATAAGATAACAGGACAGAGATTGAATCAGTATGGCCCTGAACGGGATGCAGTAGCAGGCACTTCGGTACAGTATCAGTAATTCGGGCTACGTAAAAGGCAGGACGGTTCTGCACCAGCTGTATGACTATTTTACAGTTTTCTTAATAGTCTTGTTTGTCACACGAGCGCTGTGCAACAGGCTACACTGTCCTTAGAGCAAGGAAACTGTTGTTATATACATGAAGAGAACAGTTGCCAAGTAAGTCACAGTAGTCCCTTTATAACACTGTCTTAACGGCCTTAGAGAAGCATCAGGTTGGATAGTATCTACAACCGTGGTTGCTGCCTTTCTAAATATTGAATTATGTTCTGACGTTCTATACATGAGCTGCTAAAGCAAAGCGTCTTTATTTAGGACAGTACAGAACAATTACTTTCCATTAAGATTTGCTGTTAGCGACTGTAATTCCCATGTTTATCAGCCCGCTATTTACATAGTTTTAGTACACATAATGCATCGTCAAAATGATTTGCTTCTTGCAATTCAGTATTCTGAAATAAGGAATTCTTCAAATTTGTTGCAACAGCCTGCTACATATTTTTACATGTTTATAGGCTGATTACTGTAATTCATTTTCTGCATTGTTTATATTCTTAGGATAACCTATCAAGGAGAATATTGCAGGGGAAAGTAGAGACTGTGCAAGAGGTAAAAATGCTACACATTTGTGTCACGGAAACCTTAAAGGACGAGATATTTCCTGCAATATCTAGCAGTGTATGCAAGGATAATATTAAACTGATTTTAAAGATACAGGGATCAGGGGGTAAAGACAGGATTCATCTCGTTTAGGGTAAGGTCTTGTGGCCGGATCTTGTAAACACAGTAATAATTCTTGGTATTTTGTAAAAGACGGGGAGTTTCCTGAGGGGCTGAGTGAATGTTAGTTCTATGGATGGAGCCTGCTGCATGAATACAGATAGACAGGCAGGCAGACCGGGATGAAAGGATGTATGGGTGGATGGATTGAAGTACGTAGATGGATGTGGATGGAAGGACGGACAGACGGATGGGCGGATAGATAGGCAGATAGACAGATGAGCAGATAGAGGGACAGACAGATATACAGATAGACAGGCAGACAGGCAGAATACGGACGAACGAACGGACGGACGAATGGATGCATAGATGGATGGATGGATGGGTATTTAGATAGTTAGAGGGGTAGGTAGGCAGACGAGTGGGAGGATGAAAGAACGGATGGACAGAAAAGATATGTGGTTGTATGGATGGACGGGTGGATTCTTTGATACGATACCGCAGTCCTTCTATACGAGTTTCAATGAATAACAGAAAAGTTTTCTATGTTGTTGCAGGATAGCAACCAATACCAGGCTTATGTGAACACGAAAAACGTGTCTTCGGATTCCCTAAAAGTCGGGGAATTTCTTGACAAGCCGAGGAATTGTTAAATGTTTAAAGACTGCTTTTTATGGGGGTAATTAGCTGGATGACCCACAATTTTGTGTCGAACGTAATTTCTATGCCTGTTTCATGTTACCGACCTCCATTCTAATTGAACCATTTCTATTAATTTAATTATACCACAACCACTAATTACAAATGGGACTATGTATCCATTATGTTTTATAAAAATTAGTATTTAGACACAAAATGTCTAAGGCCGTTTATGTAAAAACTGTGAAGGTGTAAAAAATCCATTATATAATGACGATATTTATATAAGAAAGTTTTCAGTTTAGCGAAGTTTTAATCGAGTTTTTGAAATTTTTATTTCATATTTTTCACATAAAAATGCTATGGTGTTATAAAACTTTATACTGCCACCAGCCACAAAATCACGGCTTGCTGTAGTCTCTTCAAAAAATGGATGGTAATAGACACCTGAAAAACATGCAACTTTTATTAAAGTAATAATTCTTACATATAAGACTTCTTTTGGATTCTGTCCATCGAGTAACACATATATAAACAGTAAACATTAAGGGCGAAACTTCTTGGAAGTAGGTCACTTGGAAACTCCCAGACTATCACAGCATTCGTTTGAACAGAATCACCAAGTACTTCGGGAAGAAGCGAAGATTTTAGAGACTGAAAAGAATCCAGTGTACAGGAAGTGAAAGGAAGCGACCAACATGGCATGTCTACAAAATCCTATTAGCCATCCCAGTGTCGAAATTTCTCCCACCTGGCACCCTTTTATCAGGAATGAACTATCTTATTAATAGGTTTTGATTCCCTAAAGATTCACAGCTTCTCCGCAGTTGGTTTTAGTGGTGTTTGTTTCTTCAACGCGTGTGTTATGGTTCTTAATGATGTGTCTATGGCTTGATCAGTTTGAGTTTATACCTCGTATTACGGTTCCGATGGTTTAACCCTTAGGTGACTAATGTCATATATATATGGAGCACCCATTCTTGATGTTTCTAGATCACACACAACGACGGAGCACAGTCGGTAGGACTCCTCTGGACGAGTGATCAGCTCGTCGCAGAGA
>Ga0268261_10003907_pt1 | contig 11063 bp, 6 predicted proteins | sample TergutNc150P1_FD_190353 | JGI IMG/M metagenome (GOLD analysis project Ga0268261, IMG submission 190353) | Nasutitermes corniger P1 segment gut microbial community from laboratory colony in Florida, USA - Nc150 P1 (SPAdes) (version 2) | ecosystem: Host-associated > Arthropoda: Insects > Digestive...
TCCAAAAACTTAAAGATCAAGATATATAGAATTATAATTTTGCCCGTGGTTTTGTATGGGTGTAAAACCCGGTCGCTGACATTGAGGGAGGAACGCAGGCTGAGGGTGTTTGAGAATAGGGTGTTGAGGAGAGTATTTGGACCTAAGAGGGACGAGGTAACAGGGGAATGGAGAAAGCTGCATAATGAGGAGCTGAATGATCTGTACTCCTTACCCAATATTGTGCGGGTGGTAAAATCGAGACGAATGAAATGGGCAGAGCATGTGGCGCGTATGGGGGAGGATAGAGATGTGCACAGGGTGTTGGTGGGAAAGCCTGAGGGAAAGAGGCCATTGGGGAGACCAAGACATAGATGGGAGGATAATATTAAGATGGATCTTCAGGAAGTTGGAGGGGGTCATGGGGACTGGATGGAGTTGGTTCAGGATAGGGACAGGTGGCGGGCACTTGTGGGTACGGTGAGGGACTTTCAGGTTCCATAAATGCGGGTAATTTCTTGACTAGCTGCAAAGTTTACTGGTTAGCTTCTCAAGAAGGACTCTGCTCCATGGAGTAAGTAAGTAAGTAAGTATTCTACCGACTGTGGGATTATGAAATCACGTTTTCTATCATTTACCATGTTCTACACTGGTAACCCTTTTTAAATTCAGGCTTGTTTTTATACAAGGATCTACTACTGCCATTCTTTGTGTTTGTTCAGTTCTCTTTAATTTTTTCTTTGCAGCATTTACGTAATTTGTTGCTGAAATGTGTACAACTTTTACATCTCACATTGATCAGAATATCTTCATTCAATATGACTGTGTAAGTGTTGTAGTTTAGCATGCTTCTTTTGATCTGCAAAATTTTGGAACTCATCACAACAAGGTTTATGCTGCTAATGTGTGTAATACCTGAACTGTACAGAGTTGAGATTTATTATTTCTGTCTAATATTTTCTGTAGCTGTAGCATTAATCCTGTTGTAATGTACATTCTCTAAATCTGCAAATCTGCCAGATTTTATGGTTGAGACCTAGGTATTTGGATGTATAAAAGTTAATTCAATAACATTATTATTGTGAATTTTAAGGTTTTCACATGAGTGTAATCAAGGATGGTGTTAAGTGTTGTGACCCTGATTGCTGGTTGAATTGTTCCTGGGCCTTCAAAGGAATGTGCCACCTTCATGTTCAAGTGTTCCATGTCCTTGGAAAACTCAGGATGTACTTATCCAGCTTGCAGGATGTAGAATCTTTATCATGGTTTTTTGTTTGAAAGAATCCTCCCTTACTAATTCTTTGTTGAAGTCTACAATACTCAACTCTCTTAACTGCTGGTATGTTTCTGTTATGCATATATAAATGTGGACATCACAGATGATATTCGTATCTTTTACATAGAGAAAAGTATAATCTTTTGTTGGTTCAGTACCATGCATAGCCCATCTGACTTCAAGTACTGCTATTAAATTTGCATGCAAGAGTCATCATTAACTGGGACCACTAATCTCCTGTTATTCCAAGTTCCAATCCTGTCAGTCATTCTCTATCACTCATATAATTCCAAAAGATTTTTCCCTATTCCACTGCCCATGCTCCAGATGGGATGAGATTATCCACATGAGTCCTGACTAGCCCTGGGACCCACCCAGCCTCTTGTACTCCTGATACCAGGTCTCTTTCCTGTGATAAAACAGCTAGGGTGTAATGAGCTCTCCCACCATCTAGTGCCAAGGTTAAATATAGAATAGAGCTATAGCTCTGCTTCACCTCTGAGCCTTCATGAACTTTTCTAGGGTGAAATTTACCAAGGTCAAAGGAACATTTTTATCATGTTGGTTTCTGGTGTTGTAAAGTTGTTGGAAACTCTCCCAAACCCAAGGCTGGAGGTTCACTCTGTATCAGCACTCTGTAACCTATTATTCATTATTTTGGCAAGTGTTTTCCATATCTGCAGGTTATCTTCTCCATCCCGAAATTGAGGATGTGCCATGCTGTGAAAGACACTGTTGATGTGGCTTCTGTGATATGATACTTGAATGATAAACTGTCCTATACAAGCATTCACAGGCAGATGGAGGCCTATATACAGATTCACTCTACTTCAGAATAGGCTTAATCTTATTTATTCCAATACCATTTTATTGCCACCTACTGTTTTATGTGAAATTTTATTTCTACAGGAAGAACAACCTGACTGAACATGTTTTATTCTATTCCAGAGAGTTTCTATTCCTGAAGGAGCAGATTTTGCTTCCAGGAAGCATATGGGCCATATGTCTGAACGACAGACTGTGTACAACAGAAAACGCATAAACATCTATGCATCGGTAGTGAGGAGCACCAGTATACATGTGATGAGTGTAAGAAGTGTTGCAAGTGGCCCAGTTCTTCAAAAGTACATGTATGCCTACTTACAAGGGAGCAACCATTTACATGTGATGTATGTAAGAAAACTTTCAGTCAGTCAGGTGTCTTGAAGTCACATCAAAATACTCATACTGGGAAGCGGCCACATACATGTGATGTATGTAAGAAATTCTTTATTCATTCCAGTCACTAGAAGGTGCATTTACAAATTCATACAGGTGAGCAACCGTTTACCTGTGGCATATGTAAGAAATCTTTCAGTCAGTCTGGTGCCTTTAAGATACATCTACTCGCACATACTGGGAAGCGGCTGTTTACACGTGAAGTATGTAAGAAATCTTTCAGTTGGTCAGAACAATTGAAATTGCATCTATGTACCCATACTGGGGAGCGTCCGTTTATGTGTGACATGTAAGAAAGCATTCACTCATCGCAGTGACTTGCATAAGCATTTACGCATTCATAGAGGGAAGCGATCATTTATGTGCGACATTTGTAAGAAATCTTTCAAACAATCAGGTGCCTTGAAGGAGCATCTGTACACTCATACAGGACAGCGGCCTCATACATGTGATGTATGTAAGAAATCCTTTATTCATTTCAGTAACTTGAAAGTGCATCTACGATTTCATACTGGTGAGCAATCATTTACATGTGAGGTATGTAAGAAATCTTTCAGTCAGTCAGAACAATTGAAGTTGCATCTATGTACCCATACTGGGGAGCATGAGTTTACATGTGATATATGTAAGAAAGCATTCACAAATCGCAGTGACTTGCAGAAGCATTTATGCATTCACAGAGGGGAGCAGCCATTTACGTGTGACATTTGTAAGAAATCTTCCAAACAGTCAGGTGCCTTGAAGGTGCATCTACACACTCATACAGGACAGTGGCCATTTACATGTGATGTATGTAAGAAGTCTTTCAGGCAGTCAGGTCACTTGAAGTATCATCAATGTACTCATACTGGGAGTGTCTTTTTACACACGATATATGTAAGAAATCTTTCCAGCAGTCAGATTCCTTGAAGTTGCATCAATGTACTCATACTGGGCAGCGTCTGTTTGCATGTGACATTTGTAAGAAATCTTTCAGTCAGGTGCCTTGAAGGTGCATCTACACACATATAGGGCAGCGGTCATTTACATGTGATGGCCAATATGTTGAACACACAGATGCATCTTTAAATGGCTCCACTGTCTAAATAATTTATTTCTTACATCAAGTGATGATCAACAGTATGAAGACAAAGATGCCTCTTCAAAGCACTGGAATGACTGAAATATTTCTTCCATAAGAAGGTAATCCAAACACTTTATGAACTTTTAAAATAGCGCCGAAGCGACCGTGCAACAATGTCTGGCAAGTGGTGCATCCTAGCAGTTACTTTCGTGTGACACTTGACAAAAGTCGCATTATTCTGTCTCAATCTTTGCACTATGTCTGCCAGAGGAAACAATACAGAGATTTTTCTGTTGTTTAAAAATGGCTAATATTCAAAAGCAGCATGTTTCTATCAATTTTGTTTCAAATTAGGGAAACTTATTCAGACACATCTGAAATGTTACAGAAAGCATTTGATAATGAATTCATGGGTTGAACTCAAACTTATGAGTGGGCAAACAGATAAAGACAGCAGAAATTCAATTTAAGATTCTCCACGTTCTGGATGACAATCCACATCACCAAATGAACAACTTGTAGTAAAAGTGTGTGAAGTCATCCATTCAAATAGACGTTTGACAATGTGGGAAGTACCTGTTGAAGCTGGCATTTTGAAAAAATTGTGTCATGAAATTTTGACTGAAAATTAGGGTATGAGGCATGTAGCAGCCAAATCTGTGGCACGTCTGCTGACTAAAGAGCAAAAAGAAAGTGCCTTGAAGTCAGTCAAGAACATTTTGTGTGTGCAAACAATGATGAAAACTTATGTGAAAAAAACATTATGGGTGAAGAGAAATGGGTTTATGGGTATGATGTTGAAACAAAAATCCACTCTTAACAATGGGTCTCAAAAACATCTCTCAGAACTGATAAATCAGGGCAAGTTCAGTCAACGGTGAAGGTGATGTTGACTGTGTTTTTTTTTTTTTGTTTGCTCATGGAGGTGTTGTACACCATGAATTTTCACCTTGTGGCCATAATGTCAACAAACAGTACTAGCTTGAAGTGATGAAATGCCTGCGAGAAGCAGTGAAAGGAAAAAAGCCAAATTTGAGAAGGGAAAAAAACAGATGCTCCACCATAAAAATGCTCCAGCACATTCATTCTCCTTGAATTACCTGCGACTTGCTCATTAAGCACATCAAACATGTCCCAATACCTCTGTACTCACAAAATATCCCACCAACAGATTTCATTTAGTTTCCAAAGTTCAGATTTGCAGTGAAAGATCAAATATTTAGTCTGATAACATCTAAGAAAATTCGCAAATGAAGCTGTGTGCTTTTCCACAAAAAGCATTCCAGCAGTGCTTCCAAGAGCAGAGAGAACACTGGGAGCAGGGTATTAGGAGTGCAGGGAACTACTTTGAAAGATACAAGGCCGAATAACTCGTGGGTAAATGAAACTAAGTTTTAATTAAAAGCTCGGGAATTTTTGGGACAGCACATATTTATCACAGGAAAACGGCCACTCCTAAGTATGTGTGACTAGATGCAATTTTAAGACTTTGCACAACTTGAAAGTCCTCTTACATACATCACATGTAAATGACCGCTCCCCTGTATGCGTACACAGATGCTTCGTCAAAGTACCAGACTGCCTGAAAGATTTCTTACATATATCACATTTAAAGGGTCACTCCCCAGTATGAGTACATTGATGATACTTCAAGTTACCTGACTGCCTGAAAGACTTGTTACATACATCACATGTAAACAGCCACTACCCTGAATGAGTGTTTAGATGCACCTTCAAGGCACCTGACTGAGAGAAAGATTTCATACAAATGTCACATGCAAACAGGTGCTGTCCAGTATGAGTACATTGATACAACTTCAAGGGATCTGACTGCTGGAAAGATTTCTTACATATGTCACATGAAAAGGTCGCTCCCCAGTATGAGTACATTGATGATACTTAAAGTGACCTGACTGCCTAGAAGACTTCTTACATCCAGGGGATACAGTCGACAGTGATGTTTCAGGTACGAGAAGAGGAGGTGGTAAGATGTAACGGAAATGAAGGGAAGGAAAGGACTGTCGAGAGGCGGTAGTGAAGTGTGTAACTGTGATGGAGGGAATTGTAAGAATGACATGAATAGTGGGACGTAGCAATACAAAAACTCAAAACTCTAACCTAAGATGATCACAGAAGAATGGGTGATCAGTGGTACGTGGCTGAAAAAAATAGCACCAAACCCAAACCTACAGATGATCAGAATACAAGGACGCACACACAAACGGCATTCCCTGCAGGCGTAGCTCGTATTCCTTCACACCATCAAGGATTTTTACATGGCAATAAAAAAAAAGCACCAAACCCTAACCTAAAGATGATCAGAATACAAAATATTGAGGATTTTCTGCAAAATTATTATTATTATTTTGTTGGAAGTGAAGGCACGCAATAACACAGAGCACAGTTACACGCTGTTTGAAACGCTACTGATAGCCGCCAAAAATGTGAAGCTACAGGAAGTGTGTTGCCAAAACACGGAGATGAAAGTGAACGGAAATGCATGTGTGTATACAAGTAAAAGTGAAACCTTCTCCTCCTCGACTGCAGCGCCACGCATGTTGGTTACTGGTACACGTGTTGGTTAGCGGTAGCCATGTCCAGGCTTGTGCACTGTGTCCCGAAGTAATGCTCAAACATGAAAGGCCCATTCAGGCCCTGCGCAGAAACCACACACCTCACCACGACTTTCTGGGCATGCAGAGTGGATTCTGAACCGGTCATTTATCTATGACGCGCTCAAGGGTTGTATAATAGCCCTGACAGTCCGGGTTAGAGGCTATTCACCGCTTCTTTTTACCGATCGATACTTCAGTCTCTTGGTTAACCCCTACCCCCTTTCCCAGTTATCACCATTAGGGCTATCGTTCGGCGATTGGCTTGGAGTATGACGTTTCGTACTGGGGCGGGGTCAATGTCCTCGTAGAACGGTTCGAAGGCTATAGAAGGAACTTGTACTCGAACTGTCGACGGAGCAAGAGTCGTGCCCACTGCGGAGCCGAGAGGAGAGCTTTGGAGTGCCTGAAGAAGAAATTGGCAAGTAGCCTGGCGGGCCCGTGCCTATGGGGAATAGGTCTCGGCTGATGGAACAGGGGTTGCTGGCCGTATTGGAACTGGGAGACTGGACGGGCCTGAAAAGGTCTGGCAAGTAAGCTTGGCATCCAAAAGCTACGAGTAATACTAAATAGAGGGTCGATCTTCCGTTGAAGTTGAGCGCTGGCTGTACCCAGCGTTTGCCTGAGGGGAGTCAGGATGCGTCGAGGCAACAGACTCGGTCGCCATAATTAGTGGAGTTAAATCTGCCCATAACACTGCGATCGTTAATTATTTTCAGATACTTGTAGATGCATCGCGAACTATTAATACTGCGGATCACTTGGCCTCAAGATGGTGAAACTTGATAATGATCTATTATACATTTCTTGAGGTTCTTCGGATTGTATTTGTACTGAGAGCCCTGAGTTCAGTGTTTCTAGCTGTGACTGAGAAACACGTGCCGAGGCTGGTAATGATAATTCATTGTTTAATTATTCTTATGGAATAATTGTGGGAGCTTGTAAAATTAATACTGGAAGTGTATTGGTATTGAGAGCCCTGAGTTCAGTGTTTCTAGTTGTGACTGAGAAAACACGTGCTGAGAGTTGTGGATGATAAATACTGTTCATTAGTTGATGAATATTGGAGAGGGCCTGTAGAAGTATGAAGAGTAATACTATTGTAAATTCTGCATTGTGGAGTAAGGGTGGAGGCCTGGAGAAACTACACTGAGCTTATATGTAATTGTGTTCGGAGAATTCCACGTCCGACTACGGGGTTCGTTCTATTGGTGAATCAGTTATACAGTACGCCCTGAGAATTGTTCCAGGAAGGATTTTTTTATTACAGGGGCCTGAAATTGCAAAGGCCGCGGAGGAGTTGGCACGAGTTGTGCTGGTTCTTAACTTGCCGTAGGCGGAAAGTAAATCAGTTATATTGTCCCAAGTATTGGGAGTTTTCAAAGCACGTGAAGTGTTCTGGTGATTTTCTTTTCACTATTAATGATCTGGATTTTGTTGTGTTTGTGTTATATGGTTATTCCTTTATCTGGTTGTAAGTTAATGCCACTCGACCTATTCCCACAAGTTTCCGCTGTCCGGATTTCAGCGGCCCAGGGGCCGATGGCAATTCAAAAAAAGGGGCGCGAGTTCCCGGGATTGATCTTGAGTTCCCTCCCCTGTCTAGGGTTAGACCCTAGTGGCTCACTTTAACTTATTGTTCTGAAAATTTGTTATTGTCACGTGGTGTGAACAAAAGATGACGGAGGGGTTAATTACCTTTTTCTTTACCCTAACTCTAACTTGTTATGGTTACTTGATGTAAACAGAGGCGCCATTTTGTATTTTGACAATATGGCTGCTAGCGCGCCAATTTTAAACCTAACTTTAACTTGTTATTATTTTGAAACTTAACAGTGACTTTTTATGGTTTCCGGATGTAAACAAACCCTCTAGACAGCTTGTTGCCACCGCTATTTTGAATTTCGGGCAATATGGTGGCTAGTGCGGTAATTTTAAATTAATGCTAACCTAAATTTAACTTGTTATTTGAATAAGGCGGTCATTTTTACAATATGAAGACTAGCGCGCTAACTTTAATTTGTTACTAACCGCCTTTTTAATTTATACTGCTTACCTAACTTATTGCGCTAGTTTTAAACTTTTTATTTTGAAGACTCTAGGTTTAACTCCCTCTTGTAAGGAAAGGAAAAGAATTAGGTTACCACCCCGAGGCATCCTAAAACGATCCCACCCTAGATTATTGTAATAAAGGAAAATAAATAAACACATTTTCACATTTTAAAAAATATATACATTTTAAATTTTATTATTATAATTGAAAATACAAAGGTTTATTACACTTACGTGTAGGCATTTGTTTATTTATTAGCGAGTGCGGTTTGGTAGCAAGTATTTGCACACACTAATGTTTGGCTTAAAAGTTACGAAAAAGTAACACGAGGTACATTTGCAGACAGAGGTTTTTAAAGCACACGGCAATATGCGTGTAAAAATACGGAAGTAAGTAAGGCAAAAGAGATGTTTAAATGTTGCACGGTTTGAAACAGAATACTACGTAAAATGTTTTCGTAAACAAAGAACAGCGGAACGAACAGTTTGTGTTTAAAAGCGTAGGACGAATACCTAGCATGCAGGCGCATTACTGTATCAAAACGTTTAGAAATGAGGATACAGTTACTGTTACACTTTAAGCAGTCGCAGTGGTAGTTTAGACGTAGATAGAGTTGACAATTTACGTGCTGTGGAAAATGTTTTTTAGGCTGATTACCTTACTACAGGCACATTTTTGTTTTAAAAGGCACACTCTAGATGTCTTAACGATACACACTTGAAATTTTTAACGTTATTTAGAAGTAAAAGACGAAGACGTACTTATTTTAACATGTACGAATAGGAAACACGTTAACCAGACCTTAAGACGTTAACTACTAGAGACAGACAACTGAATAGTGACTGAACATAGTTTAAAAACTGATGTAAAATGCATACACAGAAATACACATACACTTTGCACTCGCTGAAAAACACAACACAGTAAGCATATGAAATATTAAAAACACATTTTTACACTTAAGCACTAGTTTTGCACATTAGCTCAGTTTGGTTAGGCGCTAAATAGAGACCTTTAATTTATTAGGACGTTATGAATTTAATACTTGCAGTTTTGTGTTTTACACACGTTAATTTTACTTTAGCACTTTTAAAAGGAAATAGTCTTTTACACGTGATATACATGAAACAGCACACTGTTTACGTGAAATACATTTGAAGGCAGTCTATGTAATTTATGTGTTTATTGCATAGCACATAGAAATTGATTTTTGTAACTAGATTTGAGGATTCCAGACGTAAAACTTGCAAACGATGTGAAGCATCCGCTTAATTTTACACATAAATATGAAGCGTAAGCGTCAGGATGAAATGAGACCTTTACGAAGTCCAGAAAATCCATTTTGTAAAAACTGTAATATATAAAAACAATTGTTAAAAAGTAACCTACATGAGGGGAAAAAAGCGACTCTTAAATTTAAGCAAGTTTACGGATAAACATTATTATTATGCGTGAGGTTGTATTTTGTTATACCTATGATTTTATGAATGCATATTTTACAGTAATTTGGAACCTATGTAAACAATTACTACCGTTTTAAGAGAGAAGTGGTTTGCAGCAGGCATATTTTGTTGCTAAATGCATGCAATACATGATGACGACCTCAGGGTTTAAGTTTTAATTTAGACAGGGTAAGGATTTTTCTCGGGAAGTTAAGACTAACTTAGAGTCATTATTTATAGGCTGGGCTAATACTAACGCCTGGAATATGTAGAGTCGTACTTACAAATAGCATGTAGAGGGATAATTTTTAATATTTTTTGTTACTAATGTAATTAGACCAGTAATAGTGTACTTTTAAAACCACTTTGATTTATTTAAAAATATTGGAACATTTAGATGTAATGCAAGGGATACGAACAATTGCAGGTTTAGTAAAAACTGTAGGATTTTAAAAAATGCGAGGTTTGTTTCAAAGTAACTGATTTTTATTTTTAGTCAGTTGCGGTAAAGTATACGACTTTACAGAAGTGACACTAAAGATAGTTTAGACATAACAACGTTAAAGCGCGTGTATTAAAAAAGATTTACAACATTTGTTAACTACGTGAATTATTAACATTTTACTTAAGACGGACATGCAGTAGGTATATTTGGTTGTTAGTTACGTACAACACATGATGAATACATTGCGGATTAAGATTAGGTTTTTGACAGGGTAAGACTAACGTGGGGTACGGGGTTTGAGAATAATAAGTACCTCTATTTAGGAACATACATGAACTGGCCTAACTTATAAGTACGATTGGGCGTGATGCGATGTGATGAGCAGTTTTAACTAAAGGCTAGACAGCGAGGAATATTTGTACTTGTAACTTAAAACTTTATTGTTAGGATGTGTTTACAAACTGTTTTCAGGTAGGCAGTCTGTCTGGAGTACACCGGTAAGAGTAAACATTATGTATACATTTGAAAATGAATGTTGCGTATTGAAACTTGCTTGTTTATTGCATACAAAGAATTTTTCCGCGGAACTTGTAATTTACTTTTATAAACATGAAGAACGGTATGATTAAAAGCACCACAAAACTGGAGTAGCAAACGTATTAGTGTTAATAATAGTATAATTTACGAAAATACAGACGCCTGACAGAACTTTTGTATAACTATGAAAAGTAGGTTAGTTAGTGGTTAGTAGTAGTAGTTAGTAGTAGTAGTAGTTAGTAGTAGTTAGTAGTTAGTAGTAGTTAGTAGTAGTAGTTAGTAGTTAGTTAGTTTGTATAACTATGAAAAGTAGGTTAGTTAGTGAATGCACTATATCTGAATTCCTGTTCTGTAAATCATCAAGAACACCGTGCAATTCGTGAACATCTGCTACAGTCGCTGTCCCAAAAATAGTCTTTAAAATGTTGCCGCCTAAAT
>Ga0268261_10003908_pt1 | contig 11063 bp, 13 predicted proteins | sample TergutNc150P1_FD_190353 | JGI IMG/M metagenome (GOLD analysis project Ga0268261, IMG submission 190353) | Nasutitermes corniger P1 segment gut microbial community from laboratory colony in Florida, USA - Nc150 P1 (SPAdes) (version 2) | ecosystem: Host-associated > Arthropoda: Insects >...
ATATTGGTTTCCGGATTGTCTACGTACGATATATAAAGGGACCTTCTTTCTATCACGAGTGTTTAAAGTATTACAAAGAACGACACCTCACCACTGACAGTTGAAACACCCAATCCTGAATGCTGCTTACGCCCATAATTATGTACACCCTATACCTCTATAATCTGCATTTAATAAAGAAGCAAATATCAGGTTAACTGTCTTTTTCTTTTTTAGTATGTAAGGACACCCCAGATCCTTCACCATGGCCTCTTTGTTAAATCTCATGCAGAATAGTAAAAGTGGTTCACTTACCGATTGGTAGTTGTTGATGTCTTCCAAAATAACTGCAGCTAATTTGTAATTATAATAACGATTCGTAGCTGTTGATAATGATGAAGGTACTTGAAGTCTGAGGAGCAATGTATCGCATAGAGTTGTCTTCAAATAAGATATGGAGACTTCCATCCAGAGTACGTTTATAATACAATTTTCATTATTTCAGCACGTGGTAATACGATTTCCAGAAAAATCTGTTCATTAAATCAAACTGTCAAAAGTGATCTATTCGCATCTCATTAAGCAATTCTACATCATATGCAGTTATCACATGCACAATCGAATCTTAAATCATCTCGACTAGACTGTAAACCCGATTTCCAGGAAAATCTGTTCATTAAATCAAACTGTCATCTCATTGAGCAATTTTGCATCGTATATAGTTATCACATGCATCACATGCAGTTTATAACGTGCACAATCGACTCTTGCATCATCTTGAAGAGATCTACACTTCAAAACTAATGGCACGTGCAGGGCTATCCAAACATCATACCATCAGTTCACCAATTCATCAACGCCTTTCCTCCTACATGTCTAAATAACAATACCTATGTGTACGGCGGCACTATAACGTTGTCGAATATTATTAAAACAACCATTACCACTCACTACGATGTCTTATGTACACCAATGTTCTAAGTCTATTAAAACAACCATTACGAATCACTACGATGTCTTAAGTCAAGGGATATAGGCTGTCACAGCCTTAACCTGTACTCTCTACACATCAGGAAAAATAAAAACGGTGGAGCTTACATCCACCGTCACCCCTACACCAATGTTCCTAACATCGGGGGCATAAATACACCATAACAATATTTGTTTCGACTCTTTTCTTTAATGCCTTCTTCGAGGTGATAAAAAGGGGCTTAACTTCACTCTCTCTATATATACACAAGGATGACCAAAATACGGGTCGCATAACAGCTACATCCTCATCTCCACAACTATACTGCCGATCACTCATCATGTGGGAAAAGCATTCAGTGGAGGTTAATTCCACCGTCACCCCTACACCAATTTTCTTAACCTTGGGGGGCATAACTACCTTCTTCTTCTTCTGCCTGTGGTACATGGGGGCTTAACTACTAGGTACATTTCAAAAATGGACTCAAAATTAAAAAATGGACACGAAACTAAAAAATGGGCAACTGACCCTTGGGGATCCACTTTTTGGGGGTGCTATTTGCACCCCATTCTTCTTTTTTTTGGGTCCGGGGGAATTGCCCAAAGGCGGACCCAAGGTGTATGGTAACTACTCAACAGCTTTCCCACACACACAGTAAAATTATTTCACAGTTTTCGATGTCAGAACTTCTCTCCACAATTATATGTAATTTTAACGTAGATACGACGAATAACATAACGAGAATGAGGACGTTAACATATTTGAAGAGGGTTGTTAAAGTAAGGGCGCTGAGTAGCAAATACTTTTAGATGCAGTGAACTAAAGATAGTGAGAGTTCAAAGGCTCTGCTAGTTTGTCTTAACTTGTACATTTTTCGCAGTGCACTGAACTGTCAACTAAGCACTATTGAAGTTAACGCTGGTAGCTGTGCACTGTTTCAGTGTAACTATAAAATTAAAATTTTACAATTTATGCACATAAATTATGCGTTCGTTACACTCGCCCAGCTGTATACAATGATATGGGGCGAAATTCTTTCGGGCTAAATCTTTGAAAATTAGCGCAATTAACTCTAACGAATTGCAGGATGCAAGCAAAGCTAAAACAAAATAATAATAGCATACATAATTATACCCAAGTAGTAAGAAAATAATACATAATTGTTAACAAAATCGGTACTTACGTAGTTGCAACATCAACTGTTTAACGTAAGACAATAGGAAAGGTCAGGATTACAATAATCTGGGCGGTGCATTTCATGGACTTATGAATTGAAAAGACAATTTTCACCGAATGTGGGTGTACATTTCCGGAGTGCACTGAACATCGGTGCCAGCGGTTTTCGAGTTATGCAGAAAAGTGCTGATGATGCGTCTTGCAGGCTGTTTACGTCTGGGATGCAGGCTGCTGCGTTCATCTTGCATACAGTAGCCAAGCTTATCTCATGCTCTTGTGAGAGGGTAGGCACTGAATACCACATTCTTTTCGCGGTTGTCGCTGTTGGAAGCATTTGCGCTGTGCACCGTCTCTGGAACATATGCGGCAGTACTGGGTTCGTGTGCGTCTTGTTTCGGAGTGTTTCTTCTAGCTAGGCTATATGAAGACAGTTTACTCTGAGAGGTTTTTAGGAAATAACCAATGAAAGTTAGAATGGTTATTATACCAAGCGATATAAGTGTGATTAGGTGTTAGATGGATCGTTGTTGATGGCGGTCCAGGGTTCGACTCGTGCTGAGAAGGGAGTGCATATCAACAACTCTGCGGGGCGATGCGAGTCGGGACGTGATGTCGCTGAGGCGTTGCTTCTTGGAGTTCTTGTATTTCGTGGTTCGTGGCGATGGGGACTCCATCCGGTACATATATTCCTGTGGCGTCTAGTGTAAATTGTGCGGTACCCAATATTTCTGGTTTCGTTTGAAATTGGTCTGGGGTAAATAAAGAAGCTGACGCATCAAAAATAATCACGTTTCCTTGCAGTGTTTTGGTAGAGGTAGTGGAAGTGTTAGTATGGCAACGTAAAGTGGTCAGTTGATTTCCGGGGAGGTGAAATATCCATGAAGAGCCACACCGATGTAGAAGTGGAGTTGTATGATTCAGTAATATTTTCCTTTGGCATACGTTACGACTATCAGCCGCCTAGAAAAAAAGCTGGATTCGCAACTTATTAGGCGGTTGTTAAATATTGGTATGTGGGCCGAACATATAGAAATACTGTTCATATTGAAGTAGCTCAATTCTGAGTGAGTAAACAAAATGTAGTTGTGCTGAATGTTATCAATGCCAAAATATGGAAACTCAGCTAAATACTTAACAAAAGTATCGTTAGCAATTCTTGTAGGCAAAGTTCGTATTCTGTGTAAAACAAAATGGCGACTAGCTGCTTTTATTGGTACATTTAGAATTATTTTGATGTAGTGGCTATTTGCTATAGCTCCAACTTTTACAAAGTTATAGTAAAATGAATATTCTCGACTCTAGTCCCTGCAATAAGCTCATAATTGTCGGGTAGGTGGAATGACACATTTTTCAAAATATTGTATAGTGTAGTGGGGTTTATTAAGTTTGCTGGTAAACTTCCCATAACTACATAGTGTAAGGCGTTTGTCAGTTCATCATGTCGTTGAGTAAGCTATAGAATAGAGAGTTCAAGTTGAGAAATCATCGTGAAAAGTTCTATTTGTCCATACACTGTCAAATTAAGCCATAACAAACCTTTAGTAATTTGTTGAAATCTGTCGTGTGACCTAATCATCTTATCTCTAGTAACGCTTGATAAGTTTGCTATTAATTCAGCATTTTCGGAAGTATCAGTCTAGTTTTTTAATATAGGTAATCTGGTTGTCGATAGAGTGAACGTTATTCTGCTGATTAGACTGTAATTCATCAAACAGGCAATGTAATTGGGTCACGTCAGAAACTACGGCAGTACAAAATAGTGCTTTCAGCATGGTACCTCCTAAGCTAAGTAGGCCACGACGAAGGTCTAGTTTAGGTAGAATTTGATTAAAAATATGTAATTTCGATTCAAGTGTTGTCAGAAGTGTTTCAATTGACTGCTGTTCTGAGGTAAAAGTAAAATCTTTTCTACGCTACTCTACTGCTACCAAATCTGCTCTAATGGTGGAATTTGCTTCCTCATACGAATTTAGGTCGATCAAAATTGCGATGCGTCAAGAGTCGTCAGTAAGAAAAATATGTTTCTTTCAGAAACAGAACAGCCGTTCAAAGGTTGGGCGGACGGGCCTGCAGTTGTTATGTTGAGTAGGAATCCTGTAACAATGAGAATTTCTATACTAGTGGCTATCTTACGCAGATAAGACTATAACATAGTGAGTGGTCTTTGGATCGGTTCTAGGCTGTGCAGGTTAATCTCACTTGGACTAGTGTCGTACTGATTAGCTGACTGTTACCAGTTACCTCAACAGTGAAGCGCGGCTGCGAGTGAAGAGCTGCGAATCAACTGAACGATTATTTAACATAAGGAGGCGGTGTTCTATGTAGCGCGTGCAGTACAGCGTGAGTCTCTGCTACATTACGGTCCTGGGTTTGGACTCTGGTTTGCGACCGGGTGAGGGGCGGCTCCGGCCGCACGGCCTGTAGTTCGCTCCTCGATCGCGGTGTTCTAGACCGTTCGTAGTTTGGATCTGCGCGTACGAAATACGGCGTATCGACTGCTTGTTGTAGAGAGTCTGGGGTACCGGGAGTTAGACTTGGCGGGGTTCTAGGTTCGAGTCTTTGCTGGGGGGTCTTTTTCAGTATAGGGCGGGAACCAATTTTTAAGTCGTATTCCTCTAATTCTTCCGATTTAGCTATTTTCTTTTCTGTTCGGATTTTTTTATTTTCCGGTTTTTGTTTCGGTTTCCAACTTTGTGGGTTATAGGCTATCTTTAGCCTGTTAACATGCACAACCTTGATTTTGTTGTTCATGCTAATTATTTCATAGTTCAAATAAGAGAGTTAAGCGGTAATTTGAAACGGGCCAGTCTAGTATTTGTGGAATTTAAAACATTTCCCTAGCTGTTTAGCGGGGTTTAGAGTTAGACTATGTCACCTGCTTGAAAGCTCCTTAATTTTGATTTCCTTTCATACAACCGTTTGTTCTTCGGATGGGACTTTTTATCTTTCTTCACTAACTTATAAGCAAGTCAAACTAGATTTCAGGTTTTCTAGTCGGGAATCGTGGTTACAATTTCCTTTTAGGACTTTAGCTTTCAAGTCATTTGCTATTAGGTAGCACCATCTCTCGTCCATGAAGTAAGAATTACGAACTGAAGCCTGTAGTTGTATTAGACGTCGAACGGTATGGCATTTAACAAAAGGCACTAGATGGTCCTAGTTTGTATTCACGGCATCAATAAAATGAGATAGGCCCGAAAGTAGACTTCCGTGCCACCTCTCGATCACGCCATTTGAGGAAGGATGATAGCTCGAAGTGTTTACTTTCCTGATTCAAAATATTTTGCAAGTTTCCTTAAAGAATGCGGACATAAATAATCTGCCCTGGTCTGTTAATGAAGTGGATCCTGTCCCAGAGTAAGGATAAGTACACTATTGCAAGGTCTCTGAGGTGATGTAAGGGATCGAGTAGGCTTCGACCCATTTGGAAAAGTGGTCTATAAAGGTCAACAGGTACATGTTTTTACGCTTTGTGACCAAATACGGGCCCGTGATATCCATAGATGTGACTTCGAAAGGGGGTGAAGGTTCCTCAGTTTTTCCTAACGGCGCCACAAACTCACTTTCCTCCTTTCGCCTCTGAATTGAGTCACACTTTCTTATGTAATCTTCCACTGTCTTCCGCATGCTAGGCCACCAGTAACTAAGGGAGATCAAGTCAAGAATCCTCTTTGTTCTGGGATGTGCAACGTAGCCTGGGTCATGATTTGCTTTAATATCTTCGACTAGAGATTTAGGCACTTCTAACTATTGTTTATGATCGGACCGGCGCTTATATAAAACTCCGTCGTCGTCCAAAAATACAGACTTGCTAGAGTGGGTTCCCGGTTTTCATGTGTTACAAAAGGGGTCTTTTCTTTGTTCCGCTAGGATTTCTTCTTTGTTGGAGAGGCCGTCTTGCATTATAGCGACCACATGTCGGCTTAGTGCGTCTACATTTTAATTTTGATCCCTGGTCTATGTTCTACAATGAAATCAAATTCGGAAAGCCTAACGCTCCATCGCATCAACCGCGAATTGGCATCTGAGAAAGTTCGCAGATATGACAGGGCTGCGTGGTCGGTTCTGACCAAATACTGTTTTCCATAGAAGAAACAACGAAAGTATTTTGTTGCCCACACGAACGCTAGTAGTTCCGCTTGGGAAGCTGCATACGCCTACTCGGCCTTTTTCATTTGCCTACTTACGTAACGGATAGGCCGCTGTACGCCATTTTGTTCTTGAGACAAAATTGCGGCGATTGCTATCTTTCAGGCATCATTAGTGAGGATAAACCGTAACTCAAAATTAGGGTATTTATCCTTCATGCTCTGAAAGGCTTTCTGTTGCCTAGGACCCCACAAAACGGTCGGTCCTTCTTTGTCAACCCCGTAAGCGGTTTCGCTATAGTGGAGAAGTCTGGTACTAGCCTGCCATAGAATGAGACTAGGCCCAAAAATGCGAGAAAGTCCTTAACGTTCTTGGAAGTGGGATAATCCCTCACGGTCTTTACCTTATCAGGTGAGGCTGAGACCCCCTTTCAGAAAGCACGTACCCTAGGTAATTTATTAGCCGTTGTGCGATTACGCAATTATTTGGGTTTAGTTGCAGGTTGAACCCGTCGAAGCGGTAGAGTATATTCTTCAGTCTCTGCGTGTGTTCTTGCGCTGTCTGGGAGAATATTACGTCATCAAGATAAATGTAACACTAAATGCCCACTAAATTTTTCAGGATTATATCCATGAGTCGCTAAAAACTCGGACTATTCGATTATCCAAAAGATACTTTGTTGAATTCACAGTGTCCCCACGGGACTGTAAAGCCTTACGTTTTCTATGATCCTCCCGTATGTTTATTTGCCAAAAACCTTGGAAACAGTAAATAACGCTATAATATTTGGAGCCATACAGCGTGGAGCTCGTTTCTTCAATTACAGGGAGGGGGTAGGAGTCAAATTTCGTGACGGACTTTAAGGCTCGTAATTCAACGCAAAACCTAAATTTCGGTTTCCCGTCTAGGTTCTTTTTGGGACCAATATTGGAGGGGCTGACGAAGGAGATCGGCTTTCCCGGATCACGCCTCTGTATAGCATGTTTTCCACTTGTGTCTGCATTTCCTCCTTCAGTACATAGGAGCCTATGCTGTATTGGGTTTCCGTGTCGGTCGCGTGTCGTTTCGCTGTATTTCATGTTCCACTAAGCTCGTAATTTATTTTCTCATCATGGAACAAATAAGCATACTTCAATAGTACGGGTTCTATCAGCTCTCTTTCACGGGCAGGTAATCTAATTTGCCATGCAGCAATTTCCTATACAGAAGCTTATTTCTCTTTTTCCTGTTTGTCGTTCAATGGGTCGGATATTGGGTGTTCCCTTGTGTTAATTCTGTCTACATGTTCCTCAGTTATTTCTTCGGCCACGACGTGAACTTTAGCCTTAGGGATAATTAACTGGTCATCGCTAAAGTTGGCGACCATAACCATCGCCTGGCTGTTCCACGTTCTAGTCATATTGCTGCTATGATGACGTCACACGAGAGGGTTCGTTCGCCTTTGTCATAACAAGTGATAATCTGCGGGCAGGGAGTATCCCTTCGATCGGAATTTTTTCTGTTTCGATGCAGACTAAAGGAGGGGGATTCTGCTTTTGATCAGAATCCAATCGTCCTACAATTATCTCCTGGCATCTGGGTGACACTGTGACGTTTTCCACAGCCTTTACAATCCAATCTTTCTCTTTTGAGGGAGTTGCCTCAGAGCAGGGGCTGGCTGGAAGCTGTTCGTCCATTTGCCGCGCCTCCTGTTTTGTGGGATGAGGGTTACGGCATGCTTTACCCTCGGGAAATACAGTGAGTGCCGCGTGCCTCTTCACTGGTATGCTACATACGGAGCATATTGTCGACGCCGGTGAACGATAGCTCACCACACTGAAAATCTACTATGGCGCCTAGTCGCTCAAAATAATCGGTGCCCAGTAAGCCAGCTGCCTAGGTAGGGAGTGGGCATACTGAGTGCGTGAACTCCCGTTCATCCGAAAAGTAACTGACTGTTGCCATGTAACGTCTAGGGCATCCCCCGTCACTCCATAAGGTTCAACGGCGGTAACGTGTACGTCACTTCTCGACACGCCAGGCTCCACTATGAAGATGGTGGAGCCTGTGTCCGAAATTAGACCCATTGACGTACCCTGTATTTCTACTAATATAGTGCGCGCGCCGTATTCCATTCAAATGGAAACCTTATGATTATTGACAGTGTTTTCCGGGGTGTTGAGGTGGAGAGAGCTGTCTTCAATCACACCTCTTGCTCGTTTCCCGGATTCGTGGTTTTTTCCTACACTCCCCATTCGTTTTTTGCGAGGGCTGGTCAGGGGTTTGCGAAGGTCTGGTACGTTCCCTAGGGTTCCCCTTCCCAGGCGAATCTGTGGAGCTTGCCTCCCGATTTAATAGTGTTGGACACTCCCTAGCGAAGTGTCCAAATCCCTCACATTCATAACATATAAGCGCAACTTTCGTTTGTTCATTCCTGTTTGCTGAGGTCTTTGGATTGTTACGGCCGCGTGACGTCATATCGCTCTGCGTTTGTGTGCGGTTGCCCACTCGCATCGCCTCAGCTGAGCAGTGGGGATCGTGACTATCATGGCGCGTCCGGCCTGGAGAATAGTTTCAGCGATTCTTTGAAACTGGCGGAAAAACTTTCGCTAGGCGTTTCCTGCTTTTCCGCTTCCTGGACCGTAAGAACAATTTTCAGAGCTTGATCCAGAGACTGCGGGTTCAAAAATCTTGTTTGTCGTCCTGCTTCTCCCGCTAAACCAGCCACAAAGCTAACTAGAATCATTCGGTTTGCGTCTTCGTTGTGGATGCGCTGGGCCACAGTAACATCCAACTTGCAGAAAATTTTTGGTGATAGAGCCCTACATCTGTCAGCAAACTCCTGGGGGTTTCTTCCTCCCTTGCCTGGCCGTATGTAGCGTCATAAAGTGGTACTGATCTGTATGGGTGTCGCGAAACCTGTGTCTAAACTCGTCTTTTAATTTTTGCCAAGTTGCACCTGGCGAATGCAATTCTAGGCAACCGTTATAGAGTTGCCTGGCAACGTCAGTGAGTCGAAGGGCTGCATATTGTGTGTCAAATTATTATGAGAAGCAATTTTCTTTAAAAAAGCCAAATGATACAAATTTTCATTATGCAACCTTTCCATTTCCCTCGTGTGCCATAGTTTAAAACCCAAGTAAAAAAAGTAACCTTAATTTTACTACATAGCAATTATAGAATTTAAGTAATTTTATTTACTGTATATCAAAATTACGTAATTCTCCACACGAGTACAAATAGGAGCCACTTATCTTTAAAAAATAACCTAATGTTACATAATACGACGACATAATCAATATATTTGACAGTCAAAATACAGCAGACACACATATATATACATACACTTACACACGCACGCACACATTTACATATACACATACCTGCATTAGAAGTGATATACAAGTAGTAAATTCATTTACGATGTGACAATAATTAAGGTCATGAATATTTGACGTGTCTAAGTACCACATTAGTACGAAAGGCATATCTTGGGACGGACCAAAACTGAACTAGTTCTTTAGCTTCATGGTGTAGGGGTGACGATGGAGGTCAGGCTCCGTCTGTCTTGACCCTCTAGGTTGAGGATCGATTCCCCAGTGTAGATGATGTGTATGACTCGCGAGCCATAGGTAGTGTATCCGTTTGGTCTAAAGGGACGAATGAAGCTAAAGATCGAGTTCAGTTAAAGTCGACCCCAAGATAGATGGCGTTGATGCCCGTTGTTGGGGATGGGCTATGGCTCCACTGCTTCCCATATGTTGGGGATGGGCAATGGCTCCACTGCTTCCACAAGGTAGGGGATCGGCAGATGCCCATAGGTTGGGATAGGGAAGAGTGCGCCCCGCCGTATGTATTTTTGGGCGGGGGGTATGGAAAGGCCCACCGTATGTATGTTTGGGAGGGCCTCTCCCCAAAAAGAGGGTTGCATTGCGTGCATCCCCGGCCTAGCCGCAAGGCGACTGGCAGCCATGTTGGTTTGTTGACGTGTGATATAGGTTTTGCGGGTGGAGGGGAAGGGAGAAGGGGAAGGGACGGTAACGCCATCTGTGAGGAAAAAATAGGAGTTAGAGGTATGCCATCTGTGGTGGAGCTGTGAAACTAATTGGTATAGAGTATGTCCGTTGGCAGAGGTGTTGTCATGGAACGATATAGCATAGAGTATTTCCGTGGGTTTGGGCGTTGGCTGCAGGCGCTGAGCGTTGTCATACACAGTGCGGTGACATCATTGACCATATATGGGAATGTTAGGTTTGGCAGGCTGTGACGTGCCAAGATGGCTGCCGTTAGTTTGAAATAAAGACAAGTAAATATGGTGTACATAGAGAAATTGGTTTTATTAATAGACTGTATTTACAATAGTTGGACGTACCAGTTGCAACGAGGCGTTGTTTATTATAATACAAGGTTAAACCTGCCGCCGAAGGCTCGGAAGAAGGGGCTGCCATCGACGTTGGTGCCTAAATTTTCTATATATACGTTGTGAACATTGTGTTCACGTATTGCCTGACAAAATATGCTGAACTGTTCGTGATATCTTTGTGGTAATTTGAATACGTTAAAGTTGTTTGTAATCCAGTTGTGGAATACCACAAAGATATCACTGTCCAATCGGTCCACACACGCCACTGCATATGGGCGGTCTTTCGGTAATTGTTGGATAAGCGTGTGTGGCAACCGGGTCACTATCCTCCGCATATCGAGGCCCCCGGCCGGCTGTGGAGGTGGCGCTGGCTGTTCGTGCTGCTGGGCTACGTTGTGTGTGGTGGGGGTGAAGTCTCCATCTGGAAATTGTACACAAGAGTAACTAATCCAACTCTAAGATGTAGGAATTTGTGGTGGGGTTGGTGCCTAGGTATTTGAGGTTAAG
>Ga0268261_10003909_pt1 | contig 11061 bp, 3 predicted proteins | sample TergutNc150P1_FD_190353 | JGI IMG/M metagenome (GOLD analysis project Ga0268261, IMG submission 190353) | Nasutitermes corniger P1 segment gut microbial community from laboratory colony in Florida, USA - Nc150 P1 (SPAdes) (version 2) | ecosystem: Host-associated > Arthropoda: Insects > Digestive...
GGATATTTGTCTGTTGTGAGTGTCGTGTGTTGTCAGGTAGAGGTCTCTGCGACGAGCTGGTCACTCGTCCAGAGGAGTCCTACCGACTGTGCTGCGTCGTTGTGTGTGATCTAGAAACATCAAGAATAGGCGCTCCATATATATATGACATTAGAATCCTAAGGGTTAATGATTTAACCGTTATCCTGCTAACGTGGAGAAAATGGTGAGCTAATAATGCCAGCAAATAGCAGATAGGGTTTAATTCAGCGTTTAAAGGGTTAAAATTGTTAAAAACCCCGGGAACGGGCGTTTAAACAATTTAAATGACCCCGTCCTCAATGTGTTAATATTAGCCTCCCATCGACACCGAGGTTTTCCCTGTGGTCTCTTTCCATCAGTTTTCCCAACCAAAACCCTATATGCGCCTCTCATGACTCCTATATGTGCCATATGCCCTGCCCATATCGTTCTTCTTAATTTGATCACCAAAATAATATTTGGTGAGGAGTATATATCATAAAGCTCTTCATTATTTCCCCTGTTCCTTGATTTTATCAACCTTCATTTCATGAGCAAAAATGATGAAGTTCCTTGTTATGCAACTTACTGCATCCTTCTGTTACATCCTCCTCCTTTGATCTAAATATCTCCCTCAAAAAACTCTTCTTGAACACTGTCAGTGTGTGTTCTTCCCTTGACATGAGGGACTGAGTCCTACGAACATATAAAACAACATACAAAATTATAGTTCTGTGTACTGTATAATTTTTACATTACTAGATAGCCAACAGAGAGACAAAACATCTGGGCTGAATGGTAGCACACAATCCCTGAACTTAATACGCTCTTAATTTCTACATTTATACAATTTAAAGCTGTTAGTTTTGTTCCCAAATATTCAAACCTTGCCAAATATTTAAAGACTTCATCAACAGCCTTTACATTACAGTTTGTCCTGCATTCTGTTGACGAGACACAAATATGAACTTAGGTCTTCTCAGAATATACTACCAGATCAATCACCATAATAGCAACTATTAAAGCTTCTGTGTTTCTTTTTATGATACTTATGTTTTTGCCTGAAAAGGAAATAATGGGAGTGAAAGAGAAGCCGGATGTTATAGACATCATAGAGAGGAACAGGCTCCAGTGGTATGGCCACGTTAAAAGGATGCAAGATGAGAGACTACCAAAATTAATTATGCAGTGGATACCAGGGGAAAGAAGAAAAAGAGGACGTCCAAGAGAAACGTGGATGGAAGGTGTATGAGCAACCATGAAAACAATACATTTAGAAGGAGATCAGTGGTTAAACAGAAAGGAATGGTGTTTGGGTTCCGGAAGACGGCGACAGCTGTCACAAGACCGGAAAGAAAATAGACGTTTTCGCCTGATAAGTCATTATTGCCATCAGAATAGAACAAAAACTATTGTGTCTCATTCAATTTCAATTCCTACAAGTTCACTTGTACCTTCGTAAAGACATATTCTAAAGTCAAGTTTAAAGGGAATGGCAACACAACATCTCAACTGTTGTAAAAAGGAAATATGTCCAACAAATATTTGAGAGTTGTGGAGCTCTTTCCTTTTCATGTCATAAAGAGAATATAAAGTTATCCCTGTACAATCATAAGAAGATATGCGAGTGTGGCAGTATGTCTGCACATATTTTTAACTTTAGCACCAGATGGGAGTCAGTGGCCAGCTTCATGCCCCAACAGTATTACCTCCAGGGAAGAAGCTCCCAGTATTTTTGAACAGAAGGCTGGGTCAGACTCAGAGCCAGCCTGGATGCATTGGAGAAGAGGAAAATCTCATACTTTGCTGGGAATTGAACCACAGTACCGCAGTTGGCCAGCCCGTAGTCTGGTCACTATGCCAGCCATGTTATCCCAGCTCATGTAAAAATAAAATCCTCTCATAAAATTTAACTGGACATAAAGTCTCTGCATTGTTAAACAATATGTGAGATACATAAATATTAACCCTTAAATGCTGAATTAATTCCCATCTCCTATTTGCTGGTGTTATTAGGAGCTCACCATTTTCTCCACGTTAGCAGGATAAGGGTTAATATGAACTGTTTTCATAGTGCACCACATAAAGTCTTATTGACAACGAAAAATATATTCATTTCAATGAGAACACAAAAAGTGATGAAGGTAATATACAAGATGAGACAGGTGAACCCAAGGCATTTTCCAATCTGGAATCTGAAGATGGTCAAGACAACAAGAAGCAGCGTGATAGAGATGAGTAGAGCACTACAATTGTAAGTGATTCCGTCTGATGTTATATTAACAATGCTGCTGCTTGTATTTCCAGTCTGGCTAATTTCCAAAAGGCATTTAATAAACCAAGGCATGCCCAGACACAAGAGGATGGCCAGAGTGTTGGCTCCAATAGAGCAACTAATACCCATGGCTCCTTCACCTGCAAAATGGAAAAAATTTGTACACATCATTACAGTTAATACATCAGTTACAGAAACCAAATTAATTAAAGGAAAAGCATTAGTAAGGTACAAGCCCTTTAGATAATCAATGAATAGAAAGGCAGGTATATGATATATTCACAAATTTATGATACTGAAATGGTAAGACAGGTTTTAAAAAATATAAATACAAACATACAGAATTCGTGGATTCCATACTTTGGTAGAATATTTTCCCTTTAATACATGTTTGAAACAGGAAAAAATATCGTAGATGTGGGCATAAAGTAAGAGCGGTAAAATATGATAGTCAGACAGCAACATAATGTGAGAGGGATAAAATATGGTACTGCATCATGGGCATAATATGACAGAGCCAGAACATGGCACTGATGTGTGGACATAATGTGAGGGAGAGAAAAAAATGTAATGAGATGTGGGTATAACGTGACAAACAGAATACATAGCGGCTAGATGCAGATGTGATGTAGACATAGTGTGAGGGAGACAAAACATGCTACTGACATGTGAACATAACACAACAGAGGCAAAATATGGCAATGATATGTGGAAATAATGTGACAAGCAAAACATGTAGCATCAAGATAAGGACATAATGCGAGAGACAAAAATTTAACAGCAAAATGATCTGAAGATAAACTGACAGAAGAAAACTGCAAGTTCTTTTATTAAAATTTATGTTATGCTGTGAAAATGTGAATAATGGTGACATACAAGAATGGAGGATTGTAAGAGGAAGAACAGCTGACTGATGAACACACAGGAAGTCATGTCAGTCATGATGGCAATGACTGACTATTTAAAAAATGATAACTAAGGAGCAAAGAAAGCTGATAGAATGACATAAAATGAGGGAATGAAGGCTACTGAGACCAGATGTGCTTAGAATATGGAGGTGACTGCTACAAATAAGCTACGATTCAGATGGTCGTGTGGCCTTGCCATACAGAAAAGGAAGGAAGCTCAGAAACAATACTCATTTCTTAAAAAAATATACTTTCATTTACAAATTTACGTTGTGTTAAATACTGTATTTGTTTGTGAGATATTTTTATTTTATGCCTTCAACATTTTCTTCATAATTTTTTACTAAATTCAGTCATATTAATTCAATATGTACCCTCATCTTTTTCATTACACATGACATCTTGCTCTGATATATGAACAACAGTGAAGTACAGATTGTCAATCACACCTGTGTTTATATTATTTGCATGAAAAAATAATATGAACACATTTGTGATTGGCAATTTGCACTTACTACTTGTTGCTCATCTCTTTCATTAATCTTGCACATTATCTGGCATTTCTGATTATTTGACTGCCCTCCCATTTAAGTCAGGTAATCAGCACTCTATTGTATAAGCATATAATAAACATCTGTTTAGAGTTATAACAAAAATAATTAAATAATTGAATAACAATACATACATATATTATAATACCTAAGAATTTTTTATTGTAGCATATTCTTGTACATGACTCACCCCTACGTGCCAAGATAATGGAAGAAAATGCCTCAGGTAAACTTCCACCTGCTGCAAGCAGAGTGAGCCCCATTACAGAATCAGGAACTCCAAAAGTACTGCCTACAGCATACAAGAGTAGTAATTAGCCTACTGAATTTCAGGTCTGTGTCTATCAATCTTGTTTATTACTGGTGAATGTTATTATGTTCTGTTTCTCTTATGGCTTTTCAATGAAAGGCCTCCTTCATAACAAAGGATGCTGGAAGTTACTGTATCATTCAAGGACCAACTGGGATTATTTGATAGAGATATTTTTGTACTTCAGTTGTATATAAATAGGTGTTAGTACTGTCTCTGACTGAACACAGTTCTTATATCAACATGCACAACAAAATAACATTATTAACCCTCTAAAAAAGGACTGTCAGTATGTCATTTCGTCATACATAGCTTGTCATAAACATGTGATGGATATGTTGCTCCATTTAATAGTGACTACAATCATCCCTTTATCCAGACCTGTTTTTATATAACCCTTTGTGCCTAATATCAAGTATACCCATCATGTGTGTAATACTCAAAATGCTGAAGGATGGGTATAGCCAACAGCCTATTGTGGTATTTAATATGCAACCCACATTTAAATTCTGGTCTGCTGCACACAACACCAGGCACTTAATTTTGGTGCCAAAGGGTTAAGAAATACAAATGAAAGTAGTCACATGCAACAACAAAGAGAATTCTCATGTCAATATATTTATAAATAGTTCTGTTACAGGTAGAAATTATTTCAAATATGAAAGAATATATGTGTTAAATCCCACTTTTAGCCAAATATGAAATGGGACACACTTTCTTTTCTTAGGACTACAGACAGGAAATACAGCAGAATACTGATGTAAGACAAAGCATGTGGTGGTGCAGTTGGTTGAGGCACTGTGCCACAAGCTGGAAAGTTGTGGGTCTGATTCCCAATGCTGTCATTAGAATTTTTCATTGAGATAGTCCTTCTGGTTGCGCTATAGCCCTGGGGTCGACTCAGCCTCAAACAGAAATGAGTATCAGGAGTATTTTCTGGGGTGTAAAGGCAGTCAGTTCGTAGGGCTGACAACCTTACCACCTTCATGTGCCGACTGCCTGAAATCTGGGAGCCTCAACCTCCTGGAAACCTCAGGGCCTGTCCAAGAATTGCTTTTCCCTGTTAATGATGTAAGACATCCCCGAATTTTAAGTTCATTTTTTGTAGTCCCAGGCAAAACCCCATATACCCAACTTTTTTCAAGTTACAGTTCCTTGATTTTAGGTTTCTTCCTGCAACGAAGACATGAAAATTTGATCCCCACATCATTTTGTTGCCTACATTTAGGGTTCATACATAAAACTTCAGAGTTCAAGCTGCATAAATAACAGCATGATCACATGCAATGGAAGAGAAGCGAAATCCAAACCAATTGTGAAACTACAGCACCAGTATACTGTAAATTCTTAAGAGTCACAAGAACTCAGAGGAGGATAACAAGGAAGCTGGAGTAGAAGAATGGAGGAAGCTGATTTCAAACTCAGCAGTTAAGTTCCCAGATTGTATAAGTGCAGAGTGTAACCACAATGACAGCAGTCACCATGATCACAGAGGAACTGTCAGTCAGTAAAAAGTGGAAACAGTGAAGAAAGTGGTGGCAGTGACAAAGAGGCAGGAGAGGAATGCCAGCTCCTTTGTTTGGTGAGACAACCTCAAGTTCTGAAACTGTCTAGGAGACACTTTTGCTGCTGCAAGATCAATGATGCCAGTCTGAGGAGACTTGAATGTCTGGAGAGAGAGCTTCTCTTCATTGACCACACCTGACCAACACAGGAGAAATCTCTCTTAATTATTGTGAAAAGTATAATTTCAGGTATAAATGCATTTGTAATGAATGACAAATTTCACATTTTTAATTTGTACTAAGTATGTTTAATTTCATATCATTTTAAGCACAGGAAGTGTATGGTCAGTCACGGTCACAAACTCAGCAAATAACTGTCAGTTCATCACGCTTTCAGTGTATTAACCTCAACTATGGTGTGACAGTTCGCTAAATTTCATAGAATGTCTGAAAATTCATCTTGCCTCTATATAAACCGCCATTTATTGCTGATTCACCATTCACTTGCAGAAATTACTGTTCACTGGTCATTATGTATCTTCAAGTTTGTGGAAGCTGAACATATTGTTTAAAGATTTGGTATTGGCTGCGATGTGGTATCGTCTCCTCATAATTCAAGGTGAGACATGATGACTGAGTTAAACTTTATAAATTGTAAACTTACTCGAGTGAAGCAATTTTCGGAATATAATTAGTAAAACGTAAACCAAATTCTAATTTCTTATATATTCTGGTTATATAAGAGGTAAGATAACTGTTTTATCCTTTGGCTACTTATTTATAAATTGTGAACAGCTTCCCTTCAATCTGTATTATATTACTTTCTTAGCAAAGTAGAATATATAGGCTTTAGTAGTTAACTGAGAGTTAAACAAATCATTGATTGATCTACTTGTCCTTGGATGCTACATACTAAACCCAGTGCAGTGTCAGAATTTTCTGACTGGTAGCAGACTACCCTTATGTGTTTATATATATTAGAACCCATGCTACCTATATTTCATGCATGTATGGAGAAGCATTAGTAAAATCTAACTCTCTCCAAAATAAGGCACTACACATTTGTAATTACATGTGCTGTGTTTAATTGTTTAAATGGAGTGATATTTTGCAACATCCACATGCTATTTTGTTTTCAGATCTGCTGACAGGAGAGTGGAATCAGAGGATGACTTTGGCAATGAAAATCTGGTTTTAATTTATTTTTAAAAACTGAAAAAATGGCATTTAAATGTAGAGGAAATATAGTATTTGTAATGATGGTAGTAACTTTCTGTTTGATTTTAACACAACTCCTATTTACGATTTTCTTGGCTTACACTATAAAAAGCTTATCTCCCAGATGAATCTTAAATTGGGGTTTAATTTAGTTGCCTTTGCTGTTCATCCATTTCAGTCAAACATGACACAGGAAAGGTAAATTCATTCAATAACGGTTTACACATAAGTAAATATATCCTTGTTCAAACTACATAAACACATTCACACATCACTACATAAACTGTGTCTTTTGCCTGCTGTTGGTCAAATTCCTTAATTCAGTTACAGATTGCTACTGTGATTATATAAACACAATATAATGCTTGATGTACATGCGTAATATAACTCACCCCGCTCAGTAACAACACTACCTACACTGTAAAGAATGCCATGCTACACAGAGATAGAAATACAGGATTTTGAATGTTGGTGAGAAATCTGACGAAGGGATATAAGTTGGTTTGTGGCCACACATCACCATCATTATCCGTCATGCATTAGGCCTTGATAGACTTCTTTCAGCCCCATATAATAGTCTCTTCAAAAGTCTTCCAAATCATCTTCATCCATTTGGTCTATAATTCAGCATTATTTTTGGTATCCTGCTGTTGTTCCTTCTTGCTACATGTTTTAGCCAATTTCATTTGTATCTTCTTAGTTTCTCATCAACTGGTTCTCCTTTCAACTCTTCCAAAGTTTCTTAATTTCTTTTGTGGTCAAAAAGGGTGTACCCAGCTGTTCTTCTGATAAATGTCATCTCGATTGATGTCAATTATTCTTTATCCTTTTTTGTAAGGGTCCAAATTTCGCTTCCCTATAAAAAACATTAGGAGAGCCAGTACTTTATACACTTGTATTCTTGAAAATTTCTGGACCAAAGTTGGTTTAAAAGTGTTGTTCAGAATTCTCACCTGGAATGTAAGGGGAATTGCCCACAAAGCAGAGGAACTGGACAGTGTATTAAATAAGAAACAAATTAAAATAGCAGCAATAACAGAATCAAAAAAGGAATTAAACCTTATCCTGCTAACGTGGAGAAAATGGTGAACTCCTAATAATGCCAGCAAATGGCAGATGGGATTTAATTCAGCGTTTAAAGGGTTAAAGAGTACCATGGAAATAAATAATTATGTAGTAATATATAGTGGTGTAAACAGAAATACAGGGGCACAAGCAGATGTAGTGATTTGGACTCATAACTCAGTCAAAAACACAATTATTACGGCAGCAAAAGAATAATTTAGGTAAAACTAATTATTGGAAGTGGGAAATTATAATTTTTTGGACTCTATGCCCCAGAACAAGGAAGACTTGAATAAATGAAAACTTTTATAACAAACTACAGGAAATATTAAACAAAACTAACAAAAATGATTACATCTTACTCTCAGGAGACCTGAACACTAGAATAGGAAACACTGTATTATTAAACTTCAATCAATAATTAGGAAACATGTCAGACTTGAGGTTTCCATGTCAGTGTGTGTTCTGAGTATGGTCTTCTTAGGCACGATGCTGAGTAGTCTTACTGGTGGATACCACCTCCTGGCAGAACATGTCTCAGTTTTCAGGGTTGAAGTGAGTAGAATATGAATGTTTCCACACATTTCCTGTGTCTCTTTTCCTGCTGCCGTGTATCTTCCATGCACCCTAACTTGCATTACTGACTTCAACCACAAATATGGAAGCAGCATATTCCTAAAAAACTTTATAGTGTCCACCCAGAAGACATGTGGCATCAGAACCCAGCAGATCATAATATGGATTAACCTTTAACTTACCAGGCTGGTATTTAATTTTTGGAACATGTTGTATGAAAAAGTTATTATTGGAACACAAGAAGATGAAATAAATGACGAGAGATTATGCAGCATGTCTTAAAAATATAGTAAATTTCCTTGTTGCCCAAGTGTATAAAATGAATTTGTTTTTTTACATGAATTCACATGCGAATATGTAGGTTATTTAAATGTTACACTATAAAATATGGTTACAGTAAATTTACAGACCAAGTAACCTGCACATCAGTTACAGTAGTATTCAGCGATTTATACATATGGCTGAAATGGTCTTAATAGCCATATGTAACATAACCAATGCCGTGAATCATTGATCAAATGTAAGCTCCTTGAATTAATTCAAGTATATTTGCAGGAAACAAGCTAAAGACATAATAATAAATAATAATATAATAAATAATAAATAATCCTGCATGTAATATAACTAAATAACATTCCATATTATTATTTTTAATTTGAATTCTTAACTTTTAGATATATTTATATAAATACATATATGTCTAGACATAGTGACAGATTCCACTTCAAGAAGGGAGGTTTCTATATTGGATATGGTAACAGGCAGCTTCAGGAAGAAATAATGGGAAATTTTGTATTGTTATTTATTATATTATATTGGGTGGCTGTCCATATATTATAAGTTGTGTTGTAATTTATAAAGTGTAAACTGTAATTTATGTGTCCAATGTTACATGTGTGACTAAGTGGATGAACAAATAAACTAAACCAAACCAAACCAAACGAAGATCATATGAACATAGATATTTAGCGTTATTCCTTACACCTTTACCTATGTGGTAACAGTGACTTGGAAATGTTACAAAATGACAGAAGGGAGGTTTCTGTGTTGGATATGGTAACAGGCAGCTTCAGGAAGAAATGATGGGAAATCCATGCATGTAAAATTTGAAACATAAACTAAAGATAAGGAAGAACTGAAAACTTTGAGGCTTACCAAACTAAGGCCAGGTTTTTCAGATACAAACCTATAATTGTCATCATCCAGGCATTGAGATATGATGCTGTACCTATCCATACAATGCACATAATAAATGTGAGAGGATATAATGGACGAAATTGATTTCTGCGACAGTCTGGAATAGTGATGAAAAGCAAGAGTGAGATTGGCCATGAAAATACAGTCCACACTTTTTTCAGTAGTCCCCCTGCTGGTGGACACACCAAGCGACCTGTTGGACAAAAGATGCTATAGTACCAGCCTTACAGAATTGTTGGTAGATTCATATTTTCAACTAAAGAAATGGACTTACTATTGTATTTTTTTTCAGGTAATATTATGGTGTCATCTAAAGTATCCTTGTTACTAAGAGTGAAGTCACCATTAAAATATCCACGGTATTTTCCAGGACCAACACTTGAATAAACCTCTGATGAAGCACTCTCTGAAAAAGTATAAATAATGTAGAAGTAATAGTAGTAACGGCAGCAGCAGCAGCAGTAGTTGTAGGAGTAATATCAGCAGTAGCAGTAGCAGCAGCAGCAGGATTTTTCTCCATAATTATCCATTAAAAAATTTTCCTGTGTTCATAGAACGTAAAGCTTTGTTACTGTCACCATAAAACCTCATCATTTAAACTTATCCTCTGCCACTTTGATCTAGTTCACATCAACACGATTTTACTTAAGACCCACTTTAATATTATCCTCAATACTATCCTGTGGACTTTCCTATAAGCTTTTCTAACAAGGTGTTTAGGGGCATGCGGTGGTGCAGTTGATTGAGGCACTGCACTACAAGCTGGAAGGTCACGGGTTAGATGCCCAGTGGTGTCACTGGAATTTTTCATTGACATAATACTTCTGGCTGCACTGTGGCCCTAGGGTCAACTCAGTCTCTAACAGATGTCAGTACCTGGAATATTTCCTGGGGCATAAAGGTAGCTGGTATTTAGGGGGGACAACCTTACCACCTTCATGTATCAACTGTCTTGAAGTCTGGGAGCCTCAGCCTCCTGGATGCCTCTGGGCCTGTAATAGGCCTGAACAGGGATTTCTTTACCTTTACCTTTACTAAGGTGTTAATTAACATGGATTTATCTTTCCTCTTGTATTTGCTACTTATCCAGCACAGTCGAAATTGTCTGAACAGTCTGAAATGAGGTAAAAGACAAGGAGATATTTATTGTGCAGCTATCTTTATTCTCCTCTTAATCCACTGCTGTCTAATTTCAGGCATGTCTGTCACACAATGTAATGCTCAAAATGTCAGATATCAAGTATAGATGATGACCATTTAATAGTTTCCTTCTGTAGCTCTCATTTAAATTCCAGTCTTCTGCACATTAAAATGGGTATTTAATTCCAGAACCAAATGTTTAATTAACCTTTCTTAACACATTGCGGACGGGTGACGCAGATTTGCGTTTTTAACACGGTGAAACTCGGTACATCTGCAAGTTCTCCTTAGTGCCACTCCACAAGGGGGAATGTTT
>Ga0268261_10003910_pt1 | contig 11060 bp, 5 predicted proteins | sample TergutNc150P1_FD_190353 | JGI IMG/M metagenome (GOLD analysis project Ga0268261, IMG submission 190353) | Nasutitermes corniger P1 segment gut microbial community from laboratory colony in Florida, USA - Nc150 P1 (SPAdes) (version 2) | ecosystem: Host-associated > Arthropoda: Insects > Digestive...
GGACCCCGTCGTGGCCGTGGTCGGAATGGAGGATTTCCAGGTTCGCGCCTGGAATATGTTCGGAAATCCTTAAGGCTTGCTCTATGCTATATAGGCGATCCGAATCGACGGCTACCACTAAAGTTGAGGCAGCAATGGAGGAGAGCGCTGTGTCGGTGCCGCCCCGGTCGCGCCCCAAATCGTGCGTCATAATCGCTTCGGTCAGCACAATATAAGTATTAGCATCAAATCGGCGCGCCAATTTATCGCCGTGATGATCCAAATAAGACTGAATAGCATATCGTCCATCGACAAAAGTGTTCTCGCCACTTTGCGGGAACCGCTGGAACCGATAATCCAATTCTGGCGCGCAGCGATATGTGGTATGCGCAATCTGCCGCGCAATTCCTAAGCCTTTATGCGGCCCCTGATCGGGCGGCAAATCGTAATAATCCCCATTATGGAAACCCGGATCGAGCCGGATGGCAGCTAATTGCGGATGTGCCCAAGCGATTTGATCAGCCGAGGTGGCTGCCGTAGTTGCAATGGCCGCCAATCGCCGTATGGCAATGCCAGCTTCCGGCCCCATAATCGCCCATTCCAGTGCCCGCAGTCCGCCCATCGAAGCCCCGATGACCAGCGCAAACTCTGTCAGACCAAGCGCGTGCGCCAATCCGATCTCAGCATTGACCTGATCCCGCACCGTCAAACGCGGAAATCTCCCGCCCCAACGCCGCTCCCGACCTCGCCTCTCCTCATTGCGCCGCGCAAACTCCACCCACAACCCAGCGTGTGTACCTCTACTCTCTTCCTGCGGCTCTCGGAGAGGGAGCGCAGGATCCCCCGCCCCATCATTTCCCGCCGCCGTTTCACGTGAAACATTCCCAAACATCCGTGACGACGGCCCGGTCGTCCCAGAGCATCCACCCAAAACGTTGGGCACCACAATAAAGTAGCGGTCGGTATCAAGCGGCTTCCCCGGCCCAACCAACTCCTCCCACCAACCGCTGGTGAGCTGCCCAGGACCAGCAGGCCCAGCCACGTGCGCGTCGCCGGTCAAAGCGTGTAGCAGCAAAATCGCGTTATCCTTCGCGGCATTTAGCGTGCCGTATGTTTCATAAGCGACTGTGACCGAAGGTAGCAGGGCGCCGCTCTCCAGTTCCAATCCGCCCGGAAGTTCCGCAAAAAGTCGAGACCCAATCGGGTCGCCATCCTCCCACGCCGCCGAAGCGGCAACTGGCGGCTTACATCGGGCACGAGAAATATCGCCCGCAACAGGCACAATGCGTGTGGTCATTGGCGATCATCTCCTATTAGCGAGGTTCGAGTAAGCTTGCGGTTCCCGTGGTTTCGACAGGCGTTCGCGGGGATAACCCGCGAACAACCGACGGGTGACGGTTCCCGTGGTTTCGACAGGCTCAACCGACGGGGTGCGGTTCCCGTGGTTTCGTTCGCGTCAACCGACAGAATCCACCCCACCCGTCATCCTGCGGCCGCCGGAAGGCGGATCGCAGGATCTCTTGAACCTGCTATACGAACCAACGTAAGATGAGTGGAAGTTTCGAATATATCGGGGCTGAGGATCAGAGCTCCTTTTGGGAGGGCTATCAGTATGCCGCAGCCCCGACATATTCGTAATTGAAACTTGGCAGAAAACGGCTCCCCCCTGTAGCCATTAGGGGCACAACACCGGCTGCCGGAAAGCAGATGAAGCTATTGCGCGATCTTCGTCAAAGACGCGCCACCGGCCACGACCTCAACGGCAGCAGCCGTACCGCCAATAACAGCACCGGCAGCCGCGAAGCCCAACTTGAGGTCCTCAAGGATGTCAGCGGCGTCTTCCAATCCGACGGCCAGGCGAATCAGACCAGGCGTGACACCGGATTTGGCCTGCTCAATCGGGTCAAGCTGGCTGTGCGTCGTGGAAGCGGGATGGATAACCAAAGAGCGCACATCACCAATATTCGCGACATCCTTGAATAACTGCAAAGCCTTAACAAATTCCTCGCCAGCCTTGCGCGCTAAAGCCGGATCGGCCTCATTCAATTCGAAAGACAAAACCGCGCCCGCCCCATTTGGCAAATACTTTTGCGCCAATTTGTTATATGGCGATGAGGGCAATCCAGCATAATTGACGTGATGTACCAAAGGCTGATTTTCCAACCATTCGGCCACGACCGAGGTATTCGCAACGTGCTTTTCCAGCCGCAACGACAGAGTCTCCAAACCTTGCGCAATCAAGAATGCGTTGAAAGGCGCAATGGCCGGACCCAAATCGCGCAACAATTGAACTCGAGCTTTCAAAATAAAACTCAAATTAACGCCAAACACTCCATCTTTGCCCAGGTCACGGGCATAAACTAGGCCGTGATAGGACGGGTCTGGATTGTTGAAGTCTGGGAATTTCGAAGGTTCGCGGCCATAATCAAAATTACCGGAATCCACAATTACGCCAGCCAAAGCGGTGCCGTGTCCACCCAAATATTTGGTCGCCGAATGGATTACAATGTCGGCGCCGAATTCAATTGGCCGCAACAAATATGGCGTCGCCACCGTGTTATCTACAATCAAAGGCAAACCGTGTCCATGCGCAATTTCCGCCACGCCAGAAATGTCCAAAATATCCGTCTTCGGGTTCGGGATTGTCTCCCCAAATAGCGCCTTGGTGTTCGGCTGAATCGCATTAGCCCATTGCGTCAAATCGCTCGGATCGTCCACAAAAGTTGTGGTTATCCCGAATTTCGGCAACGTATGGCGCAAAAGATTGAAAGTGCCACCATACAAAGAAGACGATGCGACAATATGATCGCCCGATTTAGCGAGGTTCAGGAAGGTCAGTTGCGCCGCCGCTGAGCCGCTGGCCAGCAATAACGCCCCGACGCCGCCCTCCAAATCGGCAATTCGATTTTCGACGACTTCTTGCGTCGGATTGCCAATTCGGGTGTAAATCGGCCCCAATTCCGCCAATCCAAAGCGCGCCGCCGCGACCTCGGGGGTGGGGAATTCATAAGAAGTGGTCTGATAGATCGGCAGGGCCACCGAACCAGTCGGATCGCCGGTCTGGCCAGCGTGAATTTGGCGGGTCGCAAAACCCCAATGAGAATTAGTCATTACAGTTTTTCCTTAGGTTATGTCCGTCGGTTGAGGAGCCCGTAAGGCGTCTCGAAACCACGGATAAAAATGATTGGGTTCGTGATGTTGAAAGAGAAAGCGCGCAAGTCACTAAAAAGAACTAATCGACTGCCGGGTATACCGCTATGAGCCTAAGGGTGGGGCAATAAAGCTAAAAAATCCGGTTAGGAAAGATACCAGGCAGGGCGAAGTGCGCGCGGAGAGCGCTCTAACACATTCGCATTCGCTTGGTCACAGCTCATTCCTACCACGGCGCGCCGCTGTGGCGCAACTCATACGCGTTTCGGCGTGTCGGAGATTTTGCGCTAAGGTAGGAACGTGACGAATGGCACCCTTGGCGCGCGAGTCGAAACTCCACGTAATTGCGGCACAACTGCGGATGGCAGCGCGCCTTTGGTCGGCGTGATTATGGGCAGCAAGTCGGATTGGCCCACGATGGAGGCGGCCGCGCAGGTGCTCGCGGAGTTCGGCGTGCCGTTCGAGGCGGAGGTCGTGTCGGCGCATCGCACGCCGGATCGGATGTTCGAGTACGCATCGACCGCTCGCGAGCGGGGCCTGCAGGTGATCATCGCTGGCGCGGGCGGCGCGGCGCATTTGCCTGGGATGGTGGCGGCGAAAACCACGGTGCCCGTCATCGGCGTGCCGGTGCAATCGCGCGCATTGAGTGGGCTTGATTCTTTATTATCTATTGTGCAAATGCCGGGCGGAATTCCAGTGGCGACTGTCGCTATTGGCCCAGCGGGCGCAAAAAATGCGGGTTTATTGGCGGTTTCGATATTAGCGAATCAATATCCGGCATTAGTGGAGAAATTGACTAAATATCGCACCGATCAAACTCAGGCCGTGCGCGATGATAGTGCCATCGATATGCGCCGGTTAGTGGTGCGTGCGCTGTGAGTTCTGACATTTCACAACCAATTTTGCCGCCTGCGATGATTGGCATTATTGGGGGTGGGCAATTAGGTCGAATGATGGCCATCGCCGCACGTCAGATGGGATACAAGATCGGCGTGCTGGAGCCAGGGCCGGATGGTCCACTGGCGCAAATAGCGGATTTGGAAATCAACGCCCCATATTCTGACGAAATCGCTTTACGGCAATTATTGGACGCCTCCGATGTGACCACTTACGAATTCGAAAACATCTCTGCTGAAACAGTCGCTGATTTAGCGGCGCACGGCAATCTACCACAGGGGCCCAGGCCGGTCGCGATTACGCAACATCGGCTATTGGAAAAGAATGCCATAAACGATGCCGGATATCGGACGGCACCTTATGCGGACGTGACAAAGCCGGAATTGTTGGATAATGCCATATCCCAAATAGGTTTCCCTGCCATTTTGAAAACCGTCACTGGGGGATACGACGGCAAGGGCCAATGGCTGCTCCGCTCGCCGGACGATTTAGCGCTGGCGCGGGAGGTCGTCGCGGAGCGGCCTTGCGTGCTGGAGGGATTCGTCAATTTCTCAAAAGAGATTTCTGTTATCGTCACGCGCTCAATAACTGGCGAAATTCAGACTTTTGAGCCGGTCGAGAACATTCATAAGAATGGCATTTTGCACCTTAGTATGGTGCCCGCTCGGATTTCGCCCGAACTTGCGGCTAAAGCTACTTCGATTGCGCGGGGTTTGATGGAGCGCCTCGATTTTGTGGGCACTTTAGCTATCGAAATGTTTGTGGTGCCCGATTCCAATGGTGTTGAGGATATTGTCATAAACGAATTGGCGCCCAGGCCGCATAACTCGGGCCATTTGACGATTGACGCCCACAATGTTTCTCAATTCGAACAACATATTCGGGCTGTCACCGGGTTGCCGCTGCTGGAACCTTATCGGATTGCCCCTGCAGTTATGGTAAATCTTTTGGGCCAGCACGTCGATTATGCTTTGGAACAATGGCAAAAACCGGAATTTTCTTGGGGCAATATGCACTTATATGGCAAAGCCGAAAATAAACGAGATCGGAAAGTTGGACATTTGACTTTCAGTTCGCCGGACACAGATATGCTAACCGCCACAATAGCAAAATTCCTAGCAGATTTCCCCGAATAGCTTGCCGTCGGTTGAGCCTGTCGAAACCACGGCAAACACAGAATAGTACGAGTAAGAGGTAACAATGGGTCAGTACCGGGTCTTTGTGGAAAAGCGACCAGAATTTGCCACGGAGGCGGAGGCGTTGCGCCACGACCTAAATGAGACTTTGCATTTAGGTCTCAATAAGGTGCGCGTCATCAACGTTTATGACCTATTCAATGTTTCGGCTGATGAGCTGGATATTGCCACCACGCAAGTGCTCTCCGAAGTGGTTACCGATGTTGTTTCTTCCGAATTGCAGCTAACCGAGAAAGATAACGTTTTCGCTATCGAATATTTACCGGGCCAATTCGATCAACGGGCCGATTCCGCGATGCAATGTTTGTCGCTACTATGTGGCAACGATAAAGCGGTTATCAAAAGCGGTAAGGTATATATCCTCGAAGCTCCGCAAAAACTTGATAATGATAAACTCCAAGAAATCAAGAATTACCTGATCAACCCAGTCGAATCCCACGAAAAAGACTTAGGTGCGCCGCTTGAATTAGTTGCCGCTCCCACTCCGGAGCCAGTTCCGGTATTCCAAGGTTTCCGGGAGTTGAACTCCAAGCAATTAGAAGAATTCCTCAAGGAGCACGGAATGGCGATGTCGCTCGCCGATATTTCGATGATCCAAGAGTATTTCCAAAATCAAGAAAAGCGCGACCCCACAGAAACCGAATTGCGGGTTTTGGACACCTACTGGTCTGACCATTGTCGGCACACCACTTTTGAGACTGTCCTGAAAGATATCAAGTTTGAAAAGGGGCGTTTCCAAGACCTGCTTCAGAAGGCTTTCGACGATTATCTCGTGGCTCGCGCCAGGGTATATGCTGATCGCCCTCTTGATAAAATCAAACCAATGACTTTGATGGATTTGGCAACCATTGCGGCCAAAGACCAGCGGAAACTCGGCCTGCTAGATGATCAAGAGATTTCCGACGAAATCAATGCCTGCTCAATTTATGTCAATGTCGATGTGGATGGCGCAACCGAGCCTTGGCTTTTGATGTTCAAAAATGAAACCCATAATCACCCCACGGAAATTGAGCCTTTTGGCGGCGCTTCGACTTGCATTGGGGGCGCAATTCGTGATCCGCTTTCCGGGCGTTCCTATGTTTATCAAGCAATGCGACTCAGTGGCGTTTCTGATATTATCGAGCCGATTGAAAAAACTATTTCCGGGAAATTGCCCCAAAAGGTTATCGCTCGTGGGGCTGCGCACGGCAATTCCTCATATGGCAACCAAATTGGTTTGGCAACTAGTTTTGTCAAAGAGATATTCCACCCCGGTTATCAGGCTAAGCATTTGGAGGTTGGGGCCGTGGTGGGCGCCGTGCCCGCTTCGTATGTAAAACGGTTGCAGCCCACGGCTGGGGATGTGGTGTTGCTGCTGGGCGGGGCTACTGGGCGTGACGGCATTGGCGGCGCTACGGGCTCCTCCAAGGTGCATACAGAGGAAAGTGTTGAGTCGGCCTCTTCTGAGGTGCAAAAAGGGAATGCGCCAATGGAACGCCGAATTCAACGGCTATTCCGAAATCCGCAAGTCACCGAATTGATCAAAAAGTGTAACGATTTTGGCGCCGGTGGAGTTTGTGTGGCCATTGGCGAATTGGCCGATGGTTTGGATATCGATTTAGATGCGGTTCCGGTTAAATATGATGGACTTAATGGGACCGAATTGGCCATTTCGGAATCGCAAGAACGAATGGCGGTTTTAGTATCGCCGCAGGATGTCGCCGCTTTCCAGGAGTTAGCGGCTGCCGAAAACCTGGATGCGGTGGTGGTGGCGCACGTTACCGGCGATAACCGGCTCACAATGGAATGGCGGGGCGACAAAATTGCCAGCCTATCGCGCGATTTCCTCAACACTAATGGCGCGAAACAAGAGGCCGATATTGTCGTTAAAACCAATTTGGCTAATAGCCCGCTGGCTAATCCGGTAATTCCGGCTGGTGCAAACTTTACGGAACAATTCCTCAATAATCTGAAACGGCCCAATGTGGCTTCGCGGCAGGGTATGGTCGAAATGTTCGACTCGACCGTGGGCGCGGGCACGGTCTTTATGCCATATGGCGGCAAATTCCAGTTGACCGAGGCGGAGGGTTCCGCGCATAAATTGCCGTTGCGGCACGGAATTACAGATACTGCGAGTATTTTGACTTATGGTTACGACCCGGAATTGTCAAGTTGGTCGCCTTTCCACGGGGCGTTATATGCGGTTATCGACTCCATCGCCAAAGTTGTGGCAATGGGTGGCGATTGGCACGGCATTCGGTTCTCCTTCCAAGAGTATTTCCAGCGCTTAGGTTTCGATCCCGAGAAATGGGGCGCGCCTTTTAGTGCGTTATTGGGCGCTTTGACCGCGCAGCAGGAATTCGGGTTACCCGCAATTGGCGGTAAAGATTCAATGTCGGGCACCTTCCAGGATATGCACGTGCCGCCCACTTTGATTTCATTCGCCGTGCAGACGGCCCCGGCTTCGCAGCTAATCAGCCCCGAGTTTAAGCGGGCTGGCCAGTATGTTTATCTGGTAACTGCTGGGTTGTCGGATGATTTAGTGCCGGATTTCGAGCAGCTCAAAGCGAATTTCTCTTTCATTTACGATGAGATCGCGGCAGGAAATATCATGGCAGCCTCCACCGTGAAATCCTGGGGCATTGCCGAGGCGCTAGCAAAAATGTCTTTCGGAAACAAAATTGGCGTTGTTGTTCCGGATGTTTCGGGTCTCGAATTGTTCAACCCAATTCCGGGGGCTCTTATTGTCGCTTCCGAAAAACCGTTGGAATTTGAACAGGCGCGTCTCTTGGGCAATACCACAGCCGAGCCAACAATCGATATCGAAAACAATACTATTGATATTGAACCAGCAATAAAAACCTGGCAATCCCAATACGAACACATATACCCAGTAATAGCACCTCCGTCGGTTGAGCCTGTCGAAACCACGGCTACCCCTCGGTTTGTCGGAGCGCCGTCGAAACCACGAGGAGTATTGCTCAAGGCCCAACCCCACGTCTACCTCCCGACCTTCCCTGGCACAAACTGCGAGTACGACTCGGCACGGGCTTTTGAGCACGCTGGGGCCACCACGACCATTGACGTGTTCCGGAACCGCAACGCCAGCGACGTCCAGCACTCAATTAGTTCAATGGCTGAACAAATAGTAAAATCGCAAATCCTGATGCTTTCCGGCGGCTTTTCCGCAGGTGACGAACCAGATGGCTCCGGAAAATTCATCGCAGCCGTGCTCCAAAACGCCGAAATCCGCGCCGCCGTCGAGGACTTACTAAATAGAGGCGGCCTCATCCTCGGTATCTGCAACGGCTTCCAAGCCCTCATCAAAGTCGGCCTGCTGCCATATGGCGAATTCGGTAAAGTTACCACTGAATCGCCCACGCTGTTCAAGAATGACATTAACCGCCATATCTCGAAGATAATTCAAACCCGCATCGCCAATAACAATTCCCCGTGGCTTGCCCACACCAATATCGGCGATATTCACAATGTCGTTGTATCCCACGGTGAGGGCAAATTTGTCGCCAACGAGAATATGCTGAATCACCTTGCCGCTACCGGTCAAATTGCCACGCAATATGTCGATCCGGAGGGCAATCCAACAATGAATCCCCAATACAATCCAAATGGTTCCGCCTGGGCAATTGAGGGTATCACCAGCCCAGATGGCCGGATATTCGGAAAGATGGGGCACTCAGAACGCATCGGCCCCAACCTCTACAAGAATGTGCTCGGAAATTACAACCAAAGACTATTCCAGTCCGGCGTAGAATACTTCAAAAATAACTAGTAGCCGTCGGTTGAGGAGCCGCGCCAGCGGCGTCTCGAAACCACGGCACCAATAAGACAGAAAGCTAAAATATGGAACCCCGCGAAATGCTATATGAAGGCAAAGCGAAACGCATTTATGCCACCGATGACGCCGATAAGGTCATTATGCACTATAAGGACGATGCGACCGCTTTCAACGGCGTCAAGAAATCGTCCATCACCAATAAGGGGGCCCTGAATAACGGCATTTCCACGATTATCTTCGAAATGCTGGCTGAACGCGGCATCCCGACGCACTTGATTTCCCAACTCAATGACCGGGAACAATTATGTTGGCGGGTTGATATCGTGCCCCTTGAAGTTATCGTGCGGAATATCATCGCAGGTAGTATGGCGGCTCGCCTCGGGATTGACGAGGGCACCGTACCGAATCATACGATTTATGAACTCAGCTATAAGAATGACGAATATGGCGATCCACTGATAAATGAGGATCACGCGGTAGCGCTCGAAATCGCGAATTTTGAGGAACTCGCGCAGATAAGACGACTCGCATTAGAAATTAATCAAGTGCTAAAAGCGTTCTTCAACGAACTTGGCATCAATTTAGTCGATTTCAAGTTGGAATTCGGGCGGATGCCGGATGGCACCTTGGTCTTGGCCGACGAGATTTCGCCCGACAGTTGTCGCCTTTGGGATCAGGCCACCGGCGAGAAACTCGACAAGGATCGGTTCCGCCGCGACCTCGGCAACGTCGAAGGTGCCTATACCGAAATCTTCAGCAGAGTCTCTTCCGTCGGTTGAGCGCCGTCGAAACCACGGCAACAATCTGTCATTCTGCGCACTGCGACTACGCGCAGCATAAACTCCGTCGCAGAATCCAGGACCCCAGCCATCACCGAGCCCAAGCGCCCGGGCTAGATTCTGCGAGTGCGGCGCGAGGCGCCTTCCGCAGAATGACAGGTGCGATGATAGGCTAGACGGAGGAGCAGAGGGGGCAGCAGATGTGTGGCATTTTCGGCGTCTTTAACCACGAGAACGCGGCGGAGCTCACTTACTATGCCCTCCACGCGCTGCAACATCGCGGCCAGGAAGGCGCCGGAATCATCACGTCGGACGGCCACACCCTGCATCAACACAAGGGCGAGGGGCTGGTTCGCGACGTCTTCACGCCGCAAGATTTGCAACGGCTGCGCGGCAAACACGCGATTGGCCACGTGCGTTATGCGACCTGTGGTGGCGGCGGAATGATGAATATCCAGCCGTTCCTTTTCCGCTCCCAAACTGGGCCTTTGGGGTTGTGCCATAACGGCAATTTAGTTAACGCCAACGAATTGCAAGCGTTGTTGGAAAAGAATGGCTCGATTTTCCAAACCACTTCGGATTCGGAAATCTTGGCCCATTTAGTAAAACGCCAGCGCGGAAATCTACTGGAAGCTCTCACGGAGTCCTTACTATATATGGATGGCGCTTTCGCGTTCCTGCTGCTCAAAGAGCGAAAACTTTATGCCGCATTGGACAAGTGGGGTCTGCGTCCGCTATCTCTAGGCCGAATTGGTAAAGACGGTTACGTGTTATCCTCGGAAACTTGCGCTTTTGAAGCTATCGGCGCAGAACATATTCGAGACATCGAACCCGGCGAAGTTATCAAGATCGATAAAGAGGGCATTACCTCCACCACTTATGCTGTCACAGAAGATCAAAAGATGTGCAGTATGGAATATGTGTATTTCGCGCGGCCTGATAGCGATATTGAGGGCATAAATGTCCATCAAGCGCGCAAACGTTGTGGTCGAATTTTGGCGCGCGAAGCCCCTGCTGACGCCGATATTGTGGTGGGCGTGCCCGATTCGGGTTTGAGCGCCGCAATTGGATATGCTGAAGAGGCTGGAATTCCGTTCGAAATCGGAATGACCAAAAACAAGTATATCGCCCGCACCTTTATTCAGCCGTCTCAAGAATTGCGGGAGCAAGGCGTCAAGATGAAATTGGCTGCGGTGCGGTCGATTATCAAAGGCAAGTCCGTAGTTTTGATTGACGATTCGATTGTCCGGGGCACCACGTCGCGAAATATTGTGAATATGTTGC
>Ga0268261_10003911_pt1 | contig 11058 bp, 11 predicted proteins | sample TergutNc150P1_FD_190353 | JGI IMG/M metagenome (GOLD analysis project Ga0268261, IMG submission 190353) | Nasutitermes corniger P1 segment gut microbial community from laboratory colony in Florida, USA - Nc150 P1 (SPAdes) (version 2) | ecosystem: Host-associated > Arthropoda: Insects >...
TGGGGGGAGATGCCTAAAAAAAATAAATGGAACATTCTGTGAGCTGTTGAAAGGAATGCTGTGGGATATTTGCATGATGGAAGAGCTGAGATACAGGTGGAGTGCCCAGCCTTCAGTATGACTGTGTGGTATCTATTAAGGAGGCCAGAATTAGACAGCAGGATCAGTTTCATAATTTCAGGACACAGAAATGGGATTCAACAAGTCAATCATTGACAGAAAAATGGAAGGTAGTGGTGCAGAGAAGGAGGAAATGATTTTGACTTACTTCAGTGCACAAAAATGTGTTCTGAGCGAGAAAGATTACAGACTGTCTGACAGTGGAAACACAAAAAAAAAGATTATGGAACTTAAATTGGCAATGAGGTAGGGTTCATAGAGCAAGGTTTTAAGAACTGAACACTGCTCTATGTGAACAGCACAGCTAACCAGTGTGAGTCTATCCTGCACAGATACTGTTACAAGCAATGTACTACACAGTTAACAATACCACAAATAAGGGCTATCAATTTACATGCACAAACTGTAACACAACTGTATTCACTCACAAAACCTTCCACATGTTGCACTCAACACTGACCATCCTCACATGCAATGTCCTACCAACGTCTCAGAGTGGATATCTGAGTAAATACAATCTTGTTCAGCCTTGTGTGTGTTCAACTAATGACACTTATTATTGACACTAGCAAACACATTTACTTCCAGCTTTAAATCACCTCCAACCAGTCTCTCTCTGGACCTGTGGCAAGCCTTACACAAGAGAGGCCTTGACCTACCTTCAATCGTATAGCTGCTGGACCAGCACAGTTTGTCACATTTCCTCTCCAGGTATGCGGCTCACTATCACAGGCTGCATGCAGTACTACCTCCAATTCAACATCACGGTACAACAGCGGTACCAACTCCAGAAAGTTGCAATCTAAAGCTGAGTGCTCAGACACACGCAGGCAATAGATTCTGCAACATAAAGTGCACAAAACTTCATAACTTCTCTAAAATGCCTCACTTTATGAACACTCTACACAGAATGCCCTCACTGTCACATACCAAATGTCACATAATATTTCCTTTATCAAAGAAAGATTAACAATTGGGCGCACACATTTCCTGTCACATTTCCACATTTGCAAAATCTGTCCGTAACAGCAGACTGAATAACTGACCAACAGGGAACAAGGTGCAACTGCTGACTGCTGATGGTGGGACATTCAGCGGTTGTGTACAAACAGGCACGTGTCCAGCAGGCAAACATTCTTCAGCACTCACAATCATCTGTCTCTGGGAAAAATGCATAACATGCACGTTGATACTTGTAACAGAAAGATCAGCTTCCAAACTGACAGGCTCAAGAGGGAAGTTCCTTTCATTACATATTCTAGCTGACTGCAAAAAAACAACAAAGGCCTATTTACAAACATACCAGCTTCATGTAGGGAGTTTGAGATCATAAACTGTACAACTGGCTGCACTTGCCGCAATGCAGAGACACAGACAAAATCTTCTGGCACCTTACAAACACAGTCACGCAGTACTTAACTGTTTTTCTGAGCAGTCAAGACAAACAGCACACAAACAATGCAAGTAAATGCAAAAAGAATCAATCTAATACAAAATGGCACAGCAATCCCTGTACAGACCTGGACAGGCCCTGAGGGTTCCAGGAGGTTGAGGCTCCCAGATTTCATGACAGCACATGAAGGTGGCAAGGTTGTCAGCCCTACACACTAGCTGCCTTTAACCCCTGGAAATATTCATGGTACTCATTTCTATTAGAGGCTGAGTTGACCCCAGAGCCACAGTGAGGTCATAAGGACTACGTCAATGAAAAATTCCAGTGACACCATTGGGAATCAAACCTACAACCTCCCAGTCTGTAGCGCAGTGCCTCAACCAAATGCGCCACCGCGTGCTCCAAGATTCAATCTAATAAGCACTGACAAATAAAAATAATGAAAAATTCATGCACTAATACACAGTTCCCTTCTTAAAAATCAGAATTTTTTTGAAGTCATAAGCTTAAAGCAGTATTCTTATAATGAAAGCCAACGAGATGCACTATTTCTCAAATTTATTTTGATAAAGTACTCTACATGTTTCGGACATGTCCAATGTCCATCATCAGGAGTATCTCAACACTGTATACACACAACAGGTATTTGTCATGCCGGTTCTGTTGGCTGTCTGCTAGCAGACGCCAACAGAATTCGCATGACAAATACCTATTGCATGTATACAGTGTTGAGATACTCCTGATGATGCACAGTGGACATGTCCGAAACATGTAGAGTACCTTATCAAAATAAATTTGAGAAATAGTGCATCTCGTTGGCTTTCATTATAAGAATATATCACGATGCACGGTCCTCTGAATGTCAAATTTAAAGCAGTAGTCACACAATTTATTGTGCAATCTGTTGTGCACCAAAAATTGAAATGACAATGTGCAGCTTGAAGAACTGCAGCTGGGACAGTATCATGCATTTGTTGTAACTTCCTTAGTCCAAGGTCTGGCCACAATACTTGCTAATGGCTACACAGTCAACTTACTGAGCATACTCCAGCACAGCCTTGAACGGAGCCTTAAGAGCATCAAGTAAGGCACCCCTATTGCACAGCATCTCATTAGTGACTGGAGGCACCATTGGCTTCACAGGCCTCAGTGGTGGAGCAGGCACAGGTGAGTCATACGACTGCAAACTAAAACACACATCATCGTCATACCACACATAAAATTTTGAATGATTTTCATCTATGAACTCATCAGTTTTTTATTAGGTAAAACTGTCTTCCTGCAACAGAAATAAAGCAGTCCAAGGAAAAATTACATACGCAAGCAACTACCAAACAAAGAGAAACAAACTAAGTTACATTATTAACCCTTTAAAGACAAAGCGCAGACCGCTTTATTTAAAGACCCAGTCCATACCGCGCTGTAAACACTTTTATTCTCGGTTATAAAAACCAATCAGTTTATGCTGTAAGCGGCACAAGTCGCTATTTGTTTTCAGATAAATACAAAACACATAAATACAGTGTGGGCAGAGCGTACAGTTGTTGAATGTTAAACTGTTGGTGCATCACGTGAGCAGCAGGCTTTAAAAGGTTAATACAACACATGGCAACACTGCCAATAAATAACAGAAATATATACATTGCAAAAGACAAAAGTTACCTAATACAGAAAGCTTAATCACCATTAATTCTTACTGAAAACTAGAGGATGATTATTTTATCTGACAATGAAGGACTGCCACTTCCTGTTGGCACATTTACTGTATCATTGCAGCCCGCTGAGCTGACTGCCCACACGTGTGGTGCAGTGATGGGTGGGAGTGACATAATCAGCACCAGGTACCACCAATCAGCACCAGGTACCACCAATCAGCACCAGGTACCACCAATCAGCACCAGGTACCACCAAACTTTGAAGAACATTCTTTGATAGCAGCTTCACAATAAGACTGACCGTTTCAAAATCCTCTCATTAGGTCCAATGGTGTCCTCAGGATTTGGCAACACTGGAAGTTTCACCCTGTGACCTTCAGTCCTAAAGAGCATAACCTCCCACTGTTGAGCTGCTGCCTGTTGCTCATCTCTCACCTTCATATAGTCCATATACTCTAACCATGGAGTCTGTAGAAACAAAAAAGAAATTGAACCAAACAAAATTAGAAGTACAATTTACACAACACTACAAAGGACGCCCAGTAAGAAAGGCCCCTTACATTTTTCTCAGTCAATAATTATTCCTAAATCATGAAAATTACACATTACAAAGAGTCAAGGCTGAACTCCATACCCTGTTTTTAACTAAGTGTCTGTTACTTTTACAGCCTTGCTCCGACAAACAAGTGTGTGTGTCCGTCCCTTGTTGGTACCGTGCCTTGTCCTGCTAACATAGCCAAGTTCTCAATGTATGAATCACAATGTCAGTAGTCTCAAACTTTAAACCATACTGCAGGGCTTCCAACAGGTAGAAATCTGAGGATGCTAGATCAGGGCTGCAGGGTGGAGGGGGTTACACTGTCCAACCAAATTTTGTGATGGCTTCCCGAGTCTCCAAATTTGTTTGTGGCCTTGCACTGTCGTGCTGAAGCAAGATTTCCGTTGGATTCTTGTGAAACTGAACTTGTTTGAAATGCTTCCTGTATTCTGTCAATGTCCTGATGTACGCATCACAGTTGACTGTCTCCCCTATCAGCACTGCATTCACAAGAACTACTCCTTCAAAGTCCCAAAAGAGAGTGATGGTGACCTTGCCCACTGATGGAAACTTTTTGAATTTTTTGCTTCCAGGGAGATCAAAATTGGTGCCATTCCAAGGATTGCTTTTTTTTCCTCTCTGGTTCAAAATGATGGACACAAGTTTCATTTCCTGTAAAAATCTGGGAGAAGAAGGTCTCTCCCTCAGTGTCAAAACATACCAACAACTCAAAAGAAATGACTTTTCTCCCACTTTTGTGTTCAAATATAAGGCTCCGAGGAACCCATCTTATGTATACCTTAGAAAATCCAGATCTTGAATGATGTGACTAATGCTTCCTTTGCTCACTGAAAAACTGTGTGCTGGCTGTTGGGTTGTGATGTGTCAATCCTCATGAACAATGGCATCAGCATGCTGCAGTATTTCAGGACTAACAGCTATGACAGAACGGTCTGAGCAAGGCAAATTATGCAGCTCTACTCTTCCTGTTTCAGAAGTCATCACCACTCTTTTTGCCCAGTGACCAACAGTACTTCTGTTGACTGCAGCACTGCTACAAGCACCAGAAAAGACGCTGGGGAGCGTTTCTCACTGATGATTTAACGGTCACAAGGAACTGTATCACAGCAGGGTGTTCATAATGACCATCCCTGATCAGCCCATTGTGAGGCCGTGCTGCTGCAGTGGTGCTATCTGTCAGAAATATTTATGGCTTCATACATAAATGCTAGAAACTTCAAATTTGTTTCATCTAAAATCTCAAGTTCCTGGCTTTGTTACTGGCCAAAAAAAAAAATTGGGCATGACTTTCTGGGCACCCTACATATATGATCTTTTGTGTCAGATTCTGCACCACAAAGACAAATGTTCTGGCATTCTGGAGAAATGTGCTGCCACCATCTTTGGCAAGACCAATTTGGTTTAGGTGGACGCCAAGGTGATACACAGGACACAATTTTACCAGTTATGAAGAAAACTTTTAAAGTAGTTCAGCTAATTACAGCTGTGGAGGGCAGCAAGAGGAGACAGCATTATATTGAGCCAACAGGGGCTGAGATTTCATAAACAGTGTTTTTATAAGGCTTTAACAGTGGGAGATAAACAAACCATGTGAATTGTGAGTACAGTATGATCTGCGTCTGCTGTCAAGCGTGGGCTTGATTAGCACTTGAATGGGTAACCCCTTTTATTGTTATTCTGTACATTTATTGGTATTTACTTATTTATTCCCCCCCACAATAATGTAACCATTATACTGTTAGATAGGGCTTGCTCCCTTCTTTTCATTAGGGAATGGAGTAGGGGCTTCCAGGACTTCCTCACAAAGAATACACACAGCAATGCAGTTTTGGGCACATTTACAGATTCTACACATAGATAGATATTCAAACTGCTGTGGGATTTGAAGATGTTACATCATCTTGCAAAATCCAGACAACATGAACCAAATGACCGAACATTTTATGTCATTTGACACAGAATTTTTTTCTTTCTCACTTCCGTAGATCTACCGGCAGCACGTAATTTTCTAAAAGCGAAGTGTCAGCTTGAAGCACCGTGACACATGCCAGTCTTATGACAGTTAAGACCGCTGACAGTAAATGCCAGTGATGTCCATTATTACAGTCAACATAACAAATAAACACAAAATCCTACCAAACTCTGAACACTGTGGCTGTTGCATATAAAGCACACAACTTTCGAACCACAAACTGAAGGTTTGATGAATCAAGTCTTCTGGTATGTGACGCCATGTCATTGTGCGCGCGGTTCCCAGCAGATGTAGCGTATGCCATGCCGCCACTAACAGGAACGAAGAACAGTAAATTCTCACCCAATAACACAGCAGCACCTCTTCCCAAAAGACCTGCAACTTCAGCAACTCCACTGCGAGAACTTCAACTCTCGCAGCTACAGTTCTACTTGTGAAACGTTCAAATGCCGCTGGCACCAACTGTCATAGTGAGGGCAGTGGATTCATCAACACCTACCTGAATATTGTAGCATTCATACAAACTGTATCAAACAACATTATCATAAATACAATGATTAGCACACATCAGCACCACTGCAAATGTACAGATCTCTCTGTGCTCAGTTAAGCACAACACCAAGCAGATACACAGAGGAATACAGGAGCAGCTCCACACATTCTGAACCAGGCTTTAAAGCAGAGGTATAACCTGACACCTCCTCGACCTGCCGTCAGCAGCAAGTGTGCAGCAGCTATGTCTGGACCTGCCATCAGAAGCAAGTGTGCGGCAGGTTTATCTGCAGTACAGACCACGCACAGTCTACACACTGCGTCTGTTATTGAAAAAAACCAGCCAAAATATAGTCATGAAAATGGTAAGGTTGTCTCTGTGAATACCATGAAGAAATATAAAGTGGGAGGAGCAGTACAACTCCACCCTTTCTTAATTGCAGCCCCAGTATGAACTGGTCACTTTATCCTCAGCACCAGAACCCCCAGCACCCACAGAACAGGACAGTGGGCAGACCCTACAGCCAGCATAAATGCTTTGCAGAAGAAGAATGTTCCTTGGCCCTGTCAGGAATGCACCCAGAATCATCCAGCCCACAGCCTATTCACTATACCAACTCAGCTATCCCAGTAATGAAGCAACCACAATATTGAAACCAGCATGTATAACATTACTGTGACATTCCCAGTTAATGCTTCTGAGTGACAAAACTATGACTACTAAACTGAGTAATACCTAGAATGGTACATCTGTTACAGTGACACTAAGAATGGTACACCTACAAGAGTGACACCTAGAATGGTACACTGATAACAGTAGCATCTAGAATGGTACATCTATAACAGTGACACTAAGAATGGTACATCTATAACATTGACACCTAGAACAATACACTGCTAACAGTGGCACCTAGAATGGTACACCTGCCAACAATGACACCTAGAATGGTACACTGCTAACTGTTGCATCTAGAGTGGTACAACTGTAACAGTGACACCTAGAATGGTGCAACTGTAACAGTAACACCTAGAATGGTGCAACTGTAATAGTGACACCTAGAATGGTACATCTGTAACAATGACACCTAGAATGGTACACTGCTAACAGTGACACCTAGAATGGTACACCTGTCAACAGTGACACTGCAACTGTACCAGTGACATCCAGTATGGTTCACCAGTAACAATGATACAGTGGAGACAAAACCACATGAAATTCAATCTGAATTTAAGAAGACATTCAGACTCTAACAGTAATTATATTAATGGCTGAAATAAAAACTACAAATAATAAGTGTGTGAGTAAACAAAGAATCTGAAGTGCTGTTCAACACACCATATTTCCTTGCAGCAGTGTAGCCAACTTGCTTGAATTGTACTGAGGAGGCAGAGCAGGAAGAAATAAGTTTGGTTCATGAAGTCGTGGCTCTTCCAACCAAAGGCTGAAGGTTCGGAAAAGTCTGTTTAAAAGAGAACAGAAATAAAATGTCAATAACAAGTACTGTCTTTATGAATAAATGAATGTATATTCTGTGCAACAAATATCAGATTCTTTTATTTTCTAAGTTGCAAACCAGAAGTGAGGCAAGTGTGAAGGTTTCTTGGGCTGTTAACTGGAGGAAGTGTGACCAACTGGCCTCGTCATACCAACACATCTGATTTCCCTTAATTTCTCATGGTGACATTACGTCAGACCGTTGCATGTGGGTGTACCGCACAGAAACGAACTTAAATGAGCTAAAATAACTGTTAACTAAAGCCATGGTCACTGTGGTGGGGCACTACTCAGTACAAAACTCAACTGCAAGCCACTCTACTGGCACACAAAATTCTGAGGCTGATCCTAATTTTTGGAAAAATAGTGCACCCCCAACTAAAGCAGTTACAACAGTAGCTGAGGTTTGGATGGGCTGCAATCAGGTACTGGTTACAGACGTGTCATGCCACAAACACACTGAACATACAAATGTACAGCAGACAGGACCCTCTTCAGTCAGCTACCCTTTCAGGTTTCCTCCTCCTTAATTTTACCCCCCACCACCCCAATTCCAACATGTAATGGTTATGAAAATAACCTCCTCAAACCCTGCAGCAACTCCCTGGACACCTACACAGAAGACACTGTTCCCATGTACAAATTACTATTTAATGCTCTAAAGATTGAGAATGACCTGACTGACATTTAAACATTCAGTCCGTACCACGCAGTAAACGCACTCCATCTCCATTATAAAAAAACAGTCAGTTAATGTTGTATAGGGAAATAATTGCTGTTTGTTCTGAGATCCACACAAAAAACATAAATACAGTGTGTGGGCAGAATGTAGAATATTTTATTGTTAAAATGGCGGTACATATAGCGATCACTGGGCTTTGAACAGCTAATATTCACAATCTACTCACTGTGAGAAAATTCCAAAATAAGAAACTTCTGAATTTGTATTCCTCACCAAATATTAGTATGATGAAATTAAGGTGGATAAGTTGTGGGGTGTGGAGGGGGGGTTGGTGGAAAAAGCTGAAGGACAGCGACTGCTACGAATATGGTGGCAGACTCATCGAACATCTCAGAAATTGATCTTTAAAAAATATGATAGAAAGGCACAGACTGGATTAATATGCCTCATGTTAGATATCAATGCCCAGCTCTTGCGAACAATGTAGCCACCAACAAACTACACTACTTACAGAGAGATGCCCCTAACTGTCTATAATCAATCAATGTGTAGGATATTGATTAAAGGCAATTACAGGTGTCTCTCTATAAAGAGTGCAATTTGTAGGTTTCTAATTTTTTATAACTGTGTAACTAGAACATGGTAACATGCAGGACTGTAACACTGCAATAAAACTTTGGATTTATAAAATGCAAGTAATTTCTTGGCTATCAGAGGAACTACAAGCTTCTGAAAATGTGCTCTGCTCCATGCAGTCAGTCAGTCAGTCAGTCAGTTACTGTACTCACTTTGAACACTCAGCATACCAACTCCTCTTCTCGGCACTCGGCTCCAGTGGTTGATCTTCCACAACCTCCTCCCCCTGTGTCAAATCGCCAACACTCTTGGCTCGATAATGTTCTGTAGCATCCTGAAGGCGTTTCTTCAGTTTCTTGTGAAAGCTCAGATTCAGCATGCCCTCAAAGAATTTATCTCCAATGCCACCCCTGTCTGTAACACTGTTACCAACACACAGCACTTACCAGAAGTGATAATGTAAATATTTACAAAAGGCAGTTTACTAAACAACAGTCCAAGAAAGGCAGCTTGACCCTGCAGTTGAAGGCACCACATTCTGTTGTGTCACAACGGCCCACACCTTCAGTACTCTGAGCTAGTCCTGCAACATCAGTCCCTGCAACACTGTGGGAGGGATACTGGGTACTTGCACTTGGAGTCCAGGGACCTGATGTGGTAGTGTGCCACTGTCTCTCGTATGCATAATAATGAATACTGCAGGAACTGCGAAGATCAGTCCCTAAAATTACCTTTCCTACTAAGCACAGGGCATGGGGTTCAGTGAGAGAAAGAGATCAACTGCGTATAATTCCAAAAACATAAAATATATTACAAAACACAATAATTACACTAGTTAGAGAAGAAGCAAGGTTGCCTATAACTACAGTCTGACAATTTCCTATGTCCAGACTACATCACTGACCAGAAACACCAAAGACCTTGGTCAACTCAAAAGTAAACCATTGTACCTTGCAGGTGCAAAACGAAGGTGAATGGGCCTCACAGCTGTGAGGTTCGTTCTGTTCCTCTCAAGATAATAATGCACTCGGCAGTCTTCCCCCAGCACCTCTGTGAGTGATTCCTTGTAATGCTGTATAACCCAACTTCTTATACCCCAGTTGTTTTGTTTTTCTGCCCCACTTCATTACATCAGTTTGTTATTTCCAAATGCAACAAACACTACAGCAGGAAAAGTATGTCAAACTGTGGATTTGTTTTGACCTTGGTCCAGATATATGGTGTTGCCAGTACCTGGCCAACAGCAACTGCCTCACATTTCAATTACAGCACAACAGTTCAATTTCAACTAACAGCGTCCACTTTACAACATAAGTGTGCAATTTCATAACACATGAACCCTTACATCATTCCTCCAGCGTTACAGCTTGATTAAAAATAATGTGAATATACGTGGGCAATTCCAAAATCAACCTCCGATTGGCTGGTAAAAAGAAACGCGCTGTCATGGCACCAAAGAGCACTCAGTAGTAACAATTAACATGTGTTATCACTGAACGCCTACCCTCATACATTTTTGCTGCGTAGTGTAGGAGTAATTACTGATGAAACATGAACACTATCATCGCCGCTCCAGGCAGCTGGGAGGTATGTGCTGTGATTTGTTTTCTTCACGCAGAAGGACAAAGCGCGGCCAAAATTCTTCCTCTATTGTGTCATTTATATGGTGATAATGTTATGAGTGTAATGGCTGAATAAGCTTCGGAGGTCGATCCAAAACAAACGGCACGAGATGCTCACTAATGGCGTCGTTCTCCTGCACAACAACGCGCGGCCCCACACCGCGGCTCACACAAGTGCTTTAATCAAGCCCTTCAACTGGGAGATTTTCAACCACCCTCTTTACAGTGCGGACTTGGCGCCAAGCGATTATCATCTGTTCACCAAGATGAAGGTCTGGTTGGCTAACCAGTGCTACCACACCAACAAAGAACTCATGGATGGAGTCAACATCTGGCTGCATAATTTGGTGGCACCATTCTTTGACGAGGGACAATAAAAATTAGTGTCACGGTATGACAAGTGCCTACATGTGGATGGCAACTATGTGGAGAGGTAATGCAGTTATGTGTGTGTGTGTGTGTGTGTGTGTGTGTGTGTGTGTGTGTGTGTGT
>Ga0268261_10003912_pt1 | contig 11057 bp, 10 predicted proteins | sample TergutNc150P1_FD_190353 | JGI IMG/M metagenome (GOLD analysis project Ga0268261, IMG submission 190353) | Nasutitermes corniger P1 segment gut microbial community from laboratory colony in Florida, USA - Nc150 P1 (SPAdes) (version 2) | ecosystem: Host-associated > Arthropoda: Insects >...
CCCGACCACGACCAACAGCACTGCTATCACCGTGCTCCAACAGTAAAACCAGAGGCTGCTACTGCAGTTGTTGAGCTCCTGATGGTGGGCATGAGAACGCCCGAAACAAGATGAGATGTACTTAAATGTCAAGTAATAAACTTCAGAAATTGTTGCATCTGGTTCGTTGATTTATTTGAAAAATACAAGAAGGAACGATTCACATAACTCCAGCAAAGATGATTGACTGATTTGTTGGTTACTGATAGTGTAGTCATGTAAAGACACTGGTAACTGTTGTGAGAAAGGAAGTGTGAGTTTGGTGACTGTGTGAATTATGAATATGAGGATGTAAAACAATAATGTCATCATATAGTTGTCTTAAAATGACACCTGTATAAGTATTCACAAACCTGATGTGCATTTGGTTGGAATTTAAAATCTGAAGAAAGAAACAGTCATTACTGTTTGAACAAGTGAAAGAATTTCATAGTTGCTGACCATATTTTCAAAAATTTCAGTACTCCTGGATCTTATTTAAAACTGATGAAACATACTTGTTATCTTTATTTCATATTTCAAATTATCATTAAAATTTAATATTAGGAAGTTTCAACAGCAGAAAGGTAGAGAACTTAAAGGTACTTTATTTTTTATGTTTCCAGCTCTGTAGTTTACTTGGTACAATTACAAATTAATAATGATGAAACATTGTAATATATATATATATATATATATATATATATATATTTAAAATCAGACCTAACATCATAATTTCATGCCAAGGTTGTGTTTTAACTTTCAGTGTATACAAAAAATACAAATACTTGTAGACACATTTGACGTTTGCAAGTCCGTGCATCATCATACGATTCAAATAATTCAACCAACAAAATGCAACAGTTTCACAAGTTTATTACTTGACGTTTATGCGTGGCTCAACGTGTTTCGGGCATCTCCCCGCCCATCATCAGGAGCATACAACTGCACTAGGAGCCTCTGGTTTAACCGTTGACGAGCAGTGGCTGGAGCATTGTTGGTCGTGGTCTGGCAGACCACGACCAACAACGCTCCAGCCACTGCTCACCAACGGTTAAACCAGAGGCTCCTAGTGCAGTTGTATGCTCCTGATGATGGGCGGGGAGATGCCCGAAACACGTTGAGCCACGCATAAACGTCAAGTAATAAACTTGTGAAACTGTTGCATCTTGTTGATTGAATTATTTGAATCAACTTGTAGATGCATTTATGATATGTATGATGAACAATACTTATGCCTATTTACAACTCTCTTAACACTAACCATCCCAGAAATTAAATACTGTTTTTAAGTGACCACTGAATCTTTTTATACATGAAACAAAAAAATTACCTCCACATAAACTGTATATTTTTGGGACTCATCACTCAAAAACGTGAGTTCTCAATAAATGTCACTACTGTGTTACTTTAATCTTTAGCATGTGGCCTCATAAATCCCACAGTTCTGCTATGGCTGGAACATTGTTCAATTTAAATGCCCACTGCAGGATAGTGTTTTCCCTTCCAGATGAAAAGGAGGTACATTTAATGGGATGTCATCCTGGTTGTCGTTTAAAGTTTAACATGAATTCACACTGCTGCCTTATTGGTACTGCCTACCCCAGTGAAGGGAATGACCATCAACGTCATAAAATTAATCTGGGTTTTGAAATTTCATCAGTATTTACATATCATGAACTATAAAATGTATCTCACAAGCCTTTCTGTAACAGACCTCTATTATGAAACCCTGTGTGTCTGGCAGATACAATATGATATAGTTCAGTAGCCACTGTTAACCAAGTATCTGATTCTACATGTCCAGTGCCATAAGAATATGCATGTTCAATGAAAATTAAAAAAATATTTTGCATGCTGTCACAAATTTCATACTCTTCAATACTGGAACTTAATATCATATGTATTGCAATTATGCAAGGTTTGAGGATCCCAGGTATAAGATAAACTGTCTTCATTGATGTGACGCCATTAAGGACTGATAGAAAAGTTACCAGGGTTTCAGAGGAGGAACCAGCTATTTCCATATTCAAGTATGGACACGCAACATTGACATGGTGATCTGTCTACTCTCTTAAGTATTCTGTTATACCATGCTACATTGTCATGTTGCTAGTATTACATGTTTGTGTTGTAGCATTATGATGGGTAGCAGCAGTAGAACAACTAATAGAATTCAGAAATTACCACACCTTTACCAGGCTGACAGTCACAAGTAGACCAACAAAATACCAAACCAAAGTGCAGACAGACTATCAGAATCCGAAACTGAAACCGGTATGATTTCGTAAAAAAATAAAGTGCCAATGTGCTTCATAATATCTGCTGCAATACCATCTGGAAGACGCATGGACTACAAAAACACTGGTGATGCGTGCACAAACTAGCTGAACCATACACAACAGAATGGTGCAAGGACCATTCAGCTCAGTGAAGTGGGGGGGAGGGAAAGACAAGGAAAAAACTTGCAAGTGATTGAGTGATCACATATCTGATATAGATAACAATGAGAACAGCTAAAAAACATACTTCTGAACTTATAAACATGTCTTTTAACTGTTTTAATTAATTCAGTGTTACGTATTTTTGTGAATGTTGACACTAGTGGTTATAGGTACAAGACATGCTTACATATTGCACATTTACTTAGTGCTGTTAAGCCTGATGATGACATACACAAGAGCACTTAAAGCCATTTCAAGAAAGTACATGACATTGTGTGGGGTACGCGGTAGCACAGTTGGTTGAGGCACTGCGCTACAAGTCGGAAGGTCGCGGGTTCGATTCCCGATGGTGTCATTGGAATTTTTCATTGACATAATCCTTACGGCTGCACTATGGCCCTGGGGTTGACTCAGCCTCTAACAGAAATGAGTACCAGGAATATTTCCTGGGGGGTAAAGATGGCCAGTGCGTAGGGCTGACAACCTTACCACCTTCGTGTTCCGACTGTCTTGAAATCTGGGAGCCTAAACCTCCTGGAACCCTCAGGGCCTGTCCAGGCCTGTTATGGGATTGCTTTACCTTTTACATGACATTGTGTGTAAAGGCTGTTTATTGCGAAATGTTTCAATAGTAAGGTCACACAGAAAGGGCAATCAAGTGTGTTGAAACAGAGGTAAGAGACGAAGTCCCTTGGTGTGTGCAGTGAAGGCATATAAGGAGAGCAGAGGAATAGCTCCATTCATTGTCAACTGTGGCACTAGATTGAGACAAGTGGTCAGCATCACTCCCCAACCACTCTCAAACAGAACATACCCCCAGTAACACTGAATAGGAGACTGGATGTGTCTCCAGACATTTCCGGAGAAGAGAAAAATTTCTTCACCCTGCTGGTAAGTGAGCCCCAGATCATCCAGCCCACAGCTTAGTCACTATACAAACTACACAGCACAAAACCAATGATAACATCCACATAGATCAAAATTTATCTGATGCATTTCCTGTTCAGAATGGTCCGAAATAAGATGCGACACCATCCATTTTCAATTTTGTGTTACATCATTGCACAGGGTGAAGGAAAACCTACAGGGATTGGAACTGGATGGAACACATCAGCTGTAAGGCTTTATTGGGTGAAAAACATGAATGACCTAGTAAGGTGTGTCTACAAGTAAACAAGAAAAAACTACGTGCTCGTACAGCATAGTATAGATATTTTTTAAAAAGATAAAGTCACGATTACATTCCTCAAGAAAGTGACAACAGAGTAAGTTTAGGGACTTACTGATACCGCTCAGTTCAAAATCTTTTGTATTCTCATCTCCTACCAAAAACCTGAAGATTAAAACATCAAAAGTGTAACATTAAAAGTTCTATGTGAATGTGAAGCTTTGTCGCTCACAAAAAGGGCTGAACATAGATTCAGGGTGTTTCAGAACAGGATGCTGAGAAGAACATTTGGATCTAAGAGGAAGAAATGGGAGACTAAATAAAACTACATGAAAAGCTACATTAATTTATATTGACTACATATGAGGGTGACAATGGGGCATATAAGAGAGATGTAAAAAATGCATATAGTTTTGATCAGAAAATATACAGTGATGAAGTCTGACGTTCATGTGACCATGCATCATGATAAATTTTCTTATAATAAAACCAACTGGATGGACTAATTTCTCAAATTCATTCTTGGAATGAAACTCTACATGTTTCAGACAGTTCCTCTGTCCATCATCAGGAGTTTTTCTCTGTACACACAACAATGGTACATGTCACACAGCAGGATCAGGATGGAACAGGAGTTCCATCCTGATCCTGCTCACAAGCTGTCATCAGACCTGTATGACATACTATTGCTGTGTGTACAGTGAAAAACTCCTGATGATGGACAGAGGAACTGTCCGAAACATGTAGAGTTTCATTCCAAGAATAAATTTGAGAAATTAGTGCATCTAGTTGGTTCTATTATAAGAAAAAGTGATGAAGCTACACTATCACTGAAAGACACCTTACAGAAATAGTGCAAGACTACAGGCTGGATTCATCTTGCTCAGGAAGAGCACCAAAAATAGTCTCTTGTGAAAACAGAAATGAGTTACTGGGTTTCTAAGGCAAATTTAATGTGTGGCTGAACCCCTCTCCATGGAATTTGTTATAAATGGAAGGATGTCAATGGGACAATGGGAAATGTTTCTACTAACAATTCTAAACATATTGTAACGAGTCGGCAACCCCTTGCAGCGCTGGAACCCGCAAAGCCGCTTACTCACAGCTTCTACTGTGCACAGCTGTGGCTTCGAGAGACAAAGTGCGGGTGGTCCAGTGACACGAGAGAACAAAGGCGGAATGGAGGGGGACTGGCCGAGGCGAGCAACAGTGTGTTGTGCGGCGAGGGACAGTGTGTGTTGTGTGTGGACCAGTGATACAGCAATAGAGCGAAGGTGGAAAGGAGTAGTGCATCTGGGGCGAGATACTGAGTTCAAGCGGCACCAGGGCCGAACAGGAAGTGACCGAATAAGAACAGACTTATTTGCGAGAAATTAATTCTTAGACTTCTGGTAAAGCGCTGTCTATTCATAACTGATTATTTTTTGTCTGTAGGGTTAATAAATATTGCAAGTGTTAACCCAAAGGCCGTATCTGTTACAACTGGTGTCAGAAGTGGGATATAACGAGTTCTGATCCAAGATGGATGCGACACTACAATTAATAACGGACCAGTTCAGGGAACTGAAAAGTGAAATATGTACCATCATTGCAGAATTGAAGACGGATATGTGTGCACTCGGTACCGGACAGGAGGCACTGAGGAGGGACAAAGGTAGCATTATTGAAGATAAGGTGGGCAACTGCATGAGCAGTATTACAGAAGGGTTGAAGACAGAGATGAATGACCTCCGGAGCGAAGTCAGTGCGTTGGAGTCAAAGATAAATGAAGGCCAGGCCGAAATGGAAGAAAGGTTTGAGGGGCAACAAAAAGAGGTGACCTCCATAATGGAACAGACCCGTCACCTATGAGAGAGCATCGAGGCCACACGGAGGGAACTCGAGGCCCAATTAGCAGCGGTAGACGTTCCATCCCGACGTGCGGGTGGCGGCGGCCCAGGGGCAAATTCCACTACAGTAAAACCACCGAAATTCGACGGTGCAACATCCTGGGTAGTGTTCCACCGACAGTTTGAGGCTGCGGCAGTCCAAAATAATTGGACGTCAAATTAAAAAGCTGCTCATCTTTTAAGTGTGTTACAAGGAAAAGCGGCTGACATCCTCCACACCGTACCGGCCGGGGCGAAGTATGATGACATCGTTGGGGCACTTCAGGGCCGTTTTGGTGACCACCAGCTAGCGGCGGCCTACCGGTCGCAACTTAAGGCCAGGGTGCAGGCGAGCAGCGAGACGTTGCAGGAGTTCGCAGCAGCCGTAAAGCAGCTGGTACACCAAGCCCTTGTCGGGCTTCCTGTTGCCTTTATTCAAACAAGCCGCCCACTCTCATCGACGGTGTACGGGACAGGGAGTTGAAGCAGCACCTCTTAATGGGAGGGGACCGGACCCTGAATGAGGCCTTAAATCAGGCCTTGAAATCGGAGGCAGCCAAACCGGCAGCAGGGCCACCAGCAAGACTGCGGGAGTTGACCGATGCGCCTGATAGGGCAAGTCAGCCACCTGATCGCCGACAAGAGGGGCGACCCGTATGCTGGCAGTGCGGGTCCGCCGGTCACCTGCGCAGAGACTGCAGGCGGGGGCCGCGTGATGACCAGGCCTCGGGAAACGAGTAAATGCCGGTGACAAGAGGGGCCCACCGGCATCACAACCCTCAACCCCTCGTATTACGCCTAACATTCTCGGTCAGGGGACCCATGATAGCCTGATCGCTGAGGGATGGATCCAAGGAAAGCCATGTCGGATGACCATCGACACCGGCGCATCAGTAACCATCGCCCGACCCGACATAGTCGCCGGAAAATCCGAAAGGAAGCCAAGTAGAGCCTATGTCTTGCAGACGGCCCCTGGAGAGACCATCCCTGTGCTGAAGGAAGCCCTCGTCGAGCTGACTCTGGTACAGCGGGCATTGAGGATCTGGGTGTTCGTCGCCGAGGTTACGGCCGAGTTCATCTTGGGGTTAGATGTTCTGCGGGATTACGATGCGTCTGTGGACCTAGGACGCCATCTGCTACGACGGGTAAGGAGGAAGTTACACTATGGAGACCTGGCGCCCAACCAAAATCTAGCAGGCTCTCCCTCGTCGGCGACGAAGTAATTCCGGCTCGATGTGAGGGTGGTAATGGCAAGATTAGAGGCACCTCTGGGGGCAACCAACGTCCTCATCGAACCAAGCCAAAAGTGTTCCCGAGACGGAGTGCTTATAGCCAGGGCGTTAGTCCGAGCCAGGCAGAGAGTACTTGTCCACATCATGAATGTGACTAGCCAGGACCAGGTGCTGAGTGACGGCACCACTATAGGACATGGAGAGCCAGCCGTGTGGGCCGCAACCATCGATGACCAGAAGCCCGAACCACGACGGAAGCGGGGTCTCTGCAAACAATTGAGAGAAGTGATAGTTGGAGCCAGACCAAACCTGAGGATCAGAGAAGCCCAGGCATTTGAAGAGCTCATTGCCGATTATCAAGATGTCTTTGAAATAAAGAGCGGTGACCACGGACGCGCAGAAAAAGTATACCACAGGACCGATACCGGCGACGCCCAGCCCATTCGCCAGCCACCGCGCAGACTCCCTTTAGCGAAGCAACCAGAGGTAAATGGCATGCTGGAGGACATGAAGAGTAAAGGAGTGATTGAGGAGTCAGACAGTCCTTGGTCATCGCCTGTGGTGCTCGTCCGGAAGAAAAACGGCAACCTTCGCTTCTGCGTCGACTACCGAAGATTGAACGTCACAAAAGGACTGCTTTCCGCTACCGAGGATCGACGACACCCTGGACACGCTAGCTGGAACAAAGTGGTTCTCTACACTAGACCTGAAGAGCGGATACTGACAGGTGGCACTGCATCCGGAAGATAAAGAGAAAACGGCATTTTCCACAGGACAGGGGCTGTGGCAATTCACGGTTATGCCGTTCGGACTATGTAACGCTCCAGCGACATTCGAGCGACTAATGGAGTCCGTCCTGAGAGGTTTGACTTACGAGGCCTGCCTAGTGTACCTGGATGACGTCAGTCATTGGCCGCAAGTTTCACAAGAGCAGCTCGACAACCTCCAGGTGTTCCAAAGGCTGCGAGAAGCCCACCTGAAATTGAATCCTGATAAGTGCCAGCTTTTCCGGAAGGAAGTGCGATACCTGGGTCACATCATTTCATCGTCAGGAGTAACCACGGACCCCGAGAAGGTGGAAGCTATAAAGAACTGGCCAAGACCGAATGATAAACAACAGCTGAGAAGTTTCTTGGGCCTGTGTACGTACTACAGGAGGTTCATCTCCGGATTCGCGGATATAGCTAAGCCGCTGTCCAAACTGACTGAAGAGAAACGGACCTTCGAGTGGGCCACAGAAGCAGAGACCGCCTTCCAAGCGCTGAAAGATGCATTGTGTACGACACCTGTGCTGGGCTACACGCGACCAGGGGAGAAGTTCATCGTCGACACTGACGCCAGCAACGTGGGGATTGGAGGTGTACTGTCCCAAGTACAAGATGGCAGTGAACGGGTTGTGGCCTACTTCAGCAAAACTCTGTCCAAGGCCGAGAGGAATTACTGTGTGACCCGTAGAGAGTTGTTGGCCATTGTGAAGACACTAGAGAATTTTCACAAGTATCTGTATGGACAAGAGTTCCACTTGCGCACCGACCACTCTGCCTTGACGTGGCGGCTGAGCTTTAGAAATCTGGAGGGACAGACAGCCCGATGGGTCCAGCGTCTGCAGTAATACAATTTCACATCCCAACACCGTCAAGGCATCAGACACACCAACGCAGACGTCCTTTCCAGGCGCCCATGCACCGAGGAGTGCTCCCACTGCCGAAAGGTGGAATGGACAGACGGCCAAACGGTACGGATAATAGGTACTGCAGCTGCTGATGGCTGGGATCAACAAGCTCTGAGGAGGGAGCAGTTGGCAGACAATGACATTGGGCCACTGATGCGCGAGATGGAGGCTGGACGACGCCCAGAATGGAAGGATACCAGTGACCGGGGCCCAATCTACAAGAGCTATTGGGCCCAGTGGAAGTCACTTCTATTGAGGAACGGCATGCTGGTACGTCATGGGAGTCGACCGACGGAAAGAAGAAGACGGCCCAGGTAGTGATCCCCCACAGCAACGTGAAGGAAGTCTTGGCGGAGATGCACGGAGGTACATCCGGAGGACATCTTGGGGTTAACAAAACAATTGACAAGGTCCGGCAACGCTACTATTGGTTGCACTTAAGGGGCGACGTAGAAAGGTGGTGTCAACAGTGTGACACCTGCGCCGCCATCCGAGGTCCCAGAACCAGAAGTCGGGGCCTGATGCACCAGTATAACGTCGGGGCTCCTTTCGAGAGAATTGCAATCGACATTGCTGGACCTTTCCCGGAGAGCTACCGGGGAAACAGATATCTCGTGGTCGCCATGGATTACTTCATGAAGTGGCCCGAAGTATACGCCATCCCAAACCAAGAGGCATCGACAGTGGCAGACGCCCTGGTGACCCACTTCTTCTGCCGCTTGGGTGTCCCGATAGAGCTGCACAGCGACCAGGGCCGCAACTTCGAATCCAGGTTGATGCAGGAGGTCCTGGAGCGACTGGGGGTGAACAAAACTAGAACAACACTCCTACATCCCCAGTCAGATGGGATGGTGGAACGATACGTGAAGACTATCGAGGAGCACCTGAGAAAGGTTGTTTCGACCCACCAACAGGACTGGGATGAGAGGCTACCCATCTGCCTGCTGGCCTACCGGTCAACCCACGAGACCACCGGAGTAACACCTGCCAGCACGGTGTTCGGGAGGGAGCTTCACCTGCCTTGCGACCTGATGTTCGTGGCTCCTCCAGACAAGGAACAGTCGACGGATTATACAGCCGATCTTGTTGAACGACTACACGACATTCACCACTTCGCCCAACAACACCTGAAAATAGCCAGCGACCGAATGAAGGCACGTTATGACCAGCTGGCCAACGCGGCTGGTTATCAAGAAGGGGATAGAGTGTGGCTGTACCGTCCTACCCGGAAGAGAGAAAAGTCACCCAAGCTGCAGACTTGCTGGGAGGGTCCCTATAACATTATCACCCGGATCAATGACGTTATATACCGGATTCAGCGGCATCCCAGGGCAAAAATGATGGTCGTCCATCTGGACAAACTGGCGCCATACCTGGGGGCTACTCGGGACGAGTAGCCTTGAGGAGGGAGCAGTGTAACAAGTCGGCAACCCCTTGCAGCGCTGGAACCCGCAAAGCCGCTTACTCACAGCTTCTACTATGCACAGCTGTGGCTTCGAGAGACAAAGACAGTGTGGGTGGTCCAGCGACACAAGACAGCGAAGGCGGAATGGAGGGGGACTGGCCGCGGCGAGTGGGAGTGTGTGGTGTGCGGCGAGCGACTGTGTGTTGTGCGGCAAGCAACAGTGTGTTGTGTGTGGACCAGTGATACAGTGATAGAGCAAAGGCGGAAAGGAGTAGTGCATCTGGGGCGAGATACTGAGTTCGAGCGGCACCAGGGCCAAACAGGAAGAAGTGACCAAATAAGAACAGACTTATTTGCAAGAAATTAATTCTTAGACTTCTGGTAAAGCGCTGTCTATTCATAATTGATTATTTTTTGTCTGTGGTGTTAATAAATATTGCAAGTGTTAACCCAAAGGCCGTATCTGTTGCAATATATTTTATTTTCCACTCATGGGATTAGCCACAGGTCACACTGGAAAAGTCCAAGAGGCTGTGGATTGCTCAACACTAATCTGATTCCCAACTCACATTCCTTAATCTTTCATTTTCACAGTTTCGTGTACGTTTACTATTCAGATGGCTATGACAGATAAAATCATTGTGTACCCTGCTCATACTGACCAACAAGATGCAGCTTCTAGTGGCCACATGATCCTAAACACTAAGGTCTCAGGCAACTCAAACACCGAGATCATGGGTTAGAATTCTGCTCATGGCAAGGAAATCTGTCCGTGTTTTAATCCACTGTCCTGTATTGGTAGGGGTCTTGAAGCAATCTAATAATCCAATGTTATGGAATTCTGGAGGTACAATTATCCATTTAAACAAACATAAAATTATGAAAGAGTGGTCCTGTTGGATAAGGGTGGACTGAAATGAAATTCATGCATCGACTTACTACAGGTTTCCAGAACCAACCTTAACCCATACATGTTAAATAGCTTTGCCATAAAATACACAGAAGAGTAACACTCCTATATGTTTAGAATTTGCACGTCTGTGCATCATCATACTTTCAACTGAATCAATCAACCAGATGTAGCAACTTCTCAAGTTTATTATTTGTCGTTTAGATACAGCTCAACATGTTTCGGGCATCCTCACGTCCATCATCAGGAGTTACAACAACTGCAGTAGCAGCCTCTGGTTTACCGTCGGAGCTTGGTGATAGCAGTGCTGTTGGTCGTGGTCGGGCCGCCTGGCCCGACC
>Ga0268261_10003913_pt1 | contig 11056 bp, 6 predicted proteins | sample TergutNc150P1_FD_190353 | JGI IMG/M metagenome (GOLD analysis project Ga0268261, IMG submission 190353) | Nasutitermes corniger P1 segment gut microbial community from laboratory colony in Florida, USA - Nc150 P1 (SPAdes) (version 2) | ecosystem: Host-associated > Arthropoda: Insects > Digestive...
ATGGGCTAACATCATTACTCTTTTTATGTGGTTTGTTTCAACTCAAGCTTTTAATACACATAAGCTAATTGTGTCCGTCGGTCTCTTGACATAGATTTGTAGCAAGAATCGGATCACTAAATGGCGAGGAAGGGATAAGCTCTTTAACATTACAGGACAGCCTTCTCGACAAATAGTTCTAACTTTCGCCGCTAGGATCTCTGGCCTCTAGGCGTACCTGGAGGCGCCTGGCAACGAAAGTGGGAACTAGTTAGAAATTACCCATGTTGCAGGTTGTCAGATCCACAACGTTCTCCTGACTGGGCTTTTCGTCATGCCTAACTGGGTTGAGTTATAAACTAATAAATGAACCTAAATGTCGAGCCCGATCTCTTAGTGCGAGTCATGTTTCGATCTCAAATACTGCACAGATAGGCTGTATGTCGCGTGCAAACAACCGAATTTCAGAACTTAGTGCAAGTTATGTTTAGACATATAATCAGATCATATAAGAAGTATGTCGAACGCCTATGCACAATATTCATCACTTTGTGTGAGACTTTTTTCCATGCCTGGTACGTCATAGACATGAGTTATTACACGTTTTCAGTCAATTGGATTAAGTCATGTTTGTAGCTAATTATCAGTGCAGGTAACCTTAAAGTCGTTCGTAATTATACCAATTGCATCACTTATCGAATGTGTTGTTTGAAGAGTTACATCTATAACGTCTGTATGTAAATAGAATTCCATTAAACGTATTTGATCACTTGTTTCGAACTCATGTTCAGCACATATAAGGTATAAACACAAAAGAATAAATACCAGTTGCTTTAGTAGGTTCAATTCTAGTTTTAGACCCCCTATTCTGTATATTACGCTTCATGTCGTTCGCATGTAAACGAATTTCATCACTTGGCACGAGTCATGATCGAAGCGCATACATGGCAGATAGGCAGTAGGTCGAGCACACAGACACGAAATACTTAGGTCGAACCAATACAGGTTCGGAGATCCAGAAACAGCTACTTAATGGCGTTAAAGCGGTCATTTATGGAAGATTACAGGACAGACTTCTGGATAAATAGTTCCATCTTTCGCCGCTAGGATCTCTGCCTGCTTTGCATATATGGAGGCGCCTGGTGATGAAAGTGCGAACTACTAAGAACTTGCCCAAGATGCAGCGTGTCATATCCATAACTTTTCCTGACTGGGCTTTTCTTCATGCCGAACTGGCCTGATGAATGTACACAAAATTCGATACGCTATGCTCGTATTTCATCATTTAGCGCGAGTCGTGTTTTGAGATGCGATAGTGTATAGATAGGATGTAGGTCGAGGGGAAATACACAATATTAAGTATTTTGTGCAAGTTATGTTTAGACCTATAATGACAACAGATAAGAAGTATGTCGTATGTAAATACACAAATATCATTACTTCAATTGAAATTTTCCAGGTATTATTCGTATCTGATCGGCTGAATGTCAAGTGTCAAAACACTTCTTGCTTCGGTTGGTGTAAGTCAAGTTTGTAGCCCATGTTCAGCACAGTTAAGTTGCTATTCGTTCGTAATTATACGAATTTCAAGACTTTTCCAGAACATATAAACGAACTTGATCATTTGGTGCGAATGGTGGCTTCCGTCTTTATGGAGCATTGATATGTTGGAGCTTATACACGAAAGTACGCATGATTTGATGTGGCACATGCATCAACACTATTAAGCTACTTGTCGAAGGTCATTAAACGTTTTATGAAGTTGCCTCAGGTAATCATTGGTGTTAATTTTCTGCAAAGATAAATTTAGGTCGAGCTCTTATACACGAGTTTCTCAGTTGACGCAATTCATATTACGAAATGAAATGCAGCACAGATAATGTGATGGGCTAACATCATTACTCTTTTTATGTGGTTTGTTTCAACTCAATCTTTTAATACACATAAGCTAATTGTGTCCGTCGGTCTCTTGACATAGATTTGTAGAAAGAATCAGATCACTAAATGGCGAGGAAGGGATAAGGTCTTTAACATTACAGGACAGCCTTATCGACAAATAGTCCTAACTTTCGCCGCTAGGAGCTCTGGCGTCTAGGCGTACTTGGAGGCGCCTGGCAACGAAAGTGGGAACTAGTAAGAACTTGCCCATGTTGCAGGTTGTCAGATCCACAACCTTCTCCTGACTGGGCTTTTCGTCATGCCTATCTGGGTTGAGTTATAAACTAATGAATGAACCTAAATGTCGAGCCCCATCTCTTAGTGCGAGTCATGTTTCGAGGTCAAATACTGCAAAGATAGGCTGTATGTCGCGTGCAAACACCCGAATTTCAGACCTTTGTGCAAGTTATGTTTAGATATATAATCAGATAATAAAAGAAGTATGTCGAACGCCTATAAACAATATTCATCACTTTTTGTGAGACTTTTTTCCATGCCTGGTACGTCATAGACATGCGTTATGAAACGATTTCTGTCAGTTGGATTAAGTCATGTTTGTAGCTAATTATCAGTGCAGGTAAGCTTCAAGTCCTTCGTAATTATACCAATTTCATCATTTATCGAATGTATTGTTTGAAGAGTAACGTCTATAACGTCTGTATGTAGATAGAATTCCATTAAACGTATTTGAACACTTGAAGAGCAAAATGTTTCGAACTCTTATTCAGCACATATAAGGTATAAACACAATAGAATAAATACCAGTTGCTTCAGTAGGTTCAATTCTAGTTTTAGTCCCATATTCTGTATAGCTACGCTGCATGTCGTTCGCATATAAACGATTTTCATCACTTGGCACGAGACATGATCCAAGCGCATACATGGCTGAGATACACAGACACGAAATACTTAGTTCGAACCAATACAGGTTCAGAGATCCAGAATCCTAAATGGCTTTAAAGGGGTCATTTATTCAAAAACTCGACAAATAGTTCCATCTTCCGCCGCTAGGATCTCTGCCTGCTTTGCATATATGGAGGCACTTGGTGACGAAAGTGGGAACTACTAAGAACTTGCCCATTCTGCAGCGTGTAATATCCATAACTTTTCCTGACTGGGCTTTTCTTCATGCCGAAATAGCCTAATAAATGTACCCAAATATTGATACGCTATGCTCGTATTTCATCATTTAGCGCGAGTCATGTTTTGAGTTGGGATAGTGTACAGATAGGATGTAGGTAGAGTGCAAATTCACAAAATTCAGAATTTTGTGCAAGTTATGTTTAGACTTATAATCGGAAGGGATAAGACGTATGTCGGATGTAAATACACATATTTCATCACTTCAAGTGCTATTTTCCAGGCATTAATATTTTCTGATCGGCTGTATGTCAAGTGTCAAAACAATTCTTTTTTCGATTGGAGAAAGTCAAGTTTGTAGCCCATATTCAGGACAGTTAAGTTGCTATTCGTTCGTAATTATACGAATTTCAAGACTTTTCGAAGACAAACGAACTTGATCATTTCGTGCGAATGGTGGCTTCGTCTTTATGGAGCATAGATATGTTGGAGGTTGAGCACGAAAGAACAAATGATTTGATTTGGCACATGCTTCATCTCTTAATAGCTAATTGTCGAAATTCGTGAAAAGTTTTATTCAGTTAACTCAAGTAATAATATGTGTTCAATTTTTTCAATGATATATTTGGGCCGAGCTCTTATACACGAATTTCTCAGTTGGCGGATTTCATATTGCGATATGAAATGCATCACAGATAATGTGATGGGCGAACATCATTAGTCTTTTTATGTCGTTTGTTGCTACTCATGCTTCTAATACACATAAGCTAAATGTGTCCGTCGCTCCTTTGACATAGATTTGTAGCAAGAATCAGATCCCTAAATGGCGTGGAAGGGGTAAGGTCTTCAACATTACAGGACAGCATTCTCGACAAATAGTTCCAACTTTCGCCGCTAGGAGCTCTGGCGTCTAGGCGTACTTGGAGGCGCCTGGCAACGAAAGTGGGAACTACTAAGAACGTGCCCAGGTTGCAGCTTGTCAGATCCGTAACGTTCTCCTGACTGGGTTTACGTCACGGTAACTGCCTGAGTTAAATACTAATGAATGAAACTAAATTTCTAGCCACATCCCTTAGCGAGAGTCATGTTTCGAGCTCAAATACTGCACAGATAGGTTGTATGTCGCGTGCAAAAACCCGAATTTCAGAACTATGTGCAAGTTGTGTTTAGACCTATAATCAGATCAGATAAGTATTTCGAACGCGAAAACAATTTTCATCACTTTGTGTGAGGTTTTTTCCATGCCTTCTACGTCACAGACATGCGTTATGACGCGATTTCTGTCGGTAGGATTAAGTCTTGTTTGTAGCTAATTATCAGTACAGTTAAGTTACAAGTCGTTCGTAAATATCCCAATTTCATCACATCGAACGTCATGTTTCTAGACCTTATGTAGATAGAATGCCATTAAACGTATTAGATCACTTGTAGAGCCAAATATTTCCAACTCATATGCAACACATATAAGGTATAAACACAAAAGAATAAATACCAGTTGCTTCGGTAGTTTCATTTCTAGTTTAGTCACATATTCTGTATAGCTACGCTGCCTGTCGTTCGCATATAAACGAATTTCATCACTTGGCACGAGTCATGATGCAAGCGCATACATAGCACAGATAGGCTGAAGGTCGAGCACTCAGACACGGAACAATTTGTACCAATACAGGTTCGGAGATCCAGAAACAGATACCTAAATGGAGTGAAATCGGTCATTTATTCAAAATTACAGGACAGCATTCTCGACAAATACTTCCATCTTTCGCCGCTAGGATCTCTGCCTGCTTTGCATATATGGAGGCACCTGGTGACGAAAGTGGGAACTACTAAGAACTTGCCCATTCTGCAGCGTGCAATATCCATAACTTTTCCTCATTGGGCTTTTCTTCATGCCCAAAATTGCCTAATGAATGTACCCAAATGTTAGTACGCTATTCTCCTATTTCATCATTTAGCGCGAGTCATGTTTTTAGTTGAGATAGTGTACAGATAGGATGTAGGTAGAGTGCAAATTCACAAAATTCAGAATTTTCTGCAAGTTATGTTTAGACCTACAATCGGAAGGGATAAGACGTATGTCGGATGCAAATACACACATTTCATTACTTCAGGTGGAATTTTCCAGGCATTAATCGTCTCTGATCGGCTGTATGTCAAGTGTCAAAACACGTCTTGTTTCGGTTGGAGTAAGTCAATTTTGTAGCCCACATTCAGCACAATTAAATAGCTATTCGTACATAATTATACGAATTTCAAGACTTTTCGTGATCATATAAACGAACTTGATCATTTCGTGCGAATGGTGGCTTCAGTCTTTATGGAGGATAGATATGTTGGAGGTTGAGCACGAAAGTACAAAGGATTTGATGTGGAACATGCATCATCACTATTAAGCTAATTGTCGAACGTCATAAAAAGTTTTATTCAATTTGCTCAGGTAATAATTGGTATTAATTTTTTGCAAAGATAAATTTAGGTTGAGCTCTTATACACTAATTTCTCAGTTGGCGCATTTCAAATTACGATATGAAATGCAACACAGATAATGTGATGGGCGAATATCATTAGTTTTTTTATGTCGTTTGTTGCAACTCATGCTTCTAATACACATAAGATAAATGTGACCTTCGCTCCCTTGACATAGATTTGTAACAAGAATCAGATCCCTAAATGGCGTAGATATGGTATGGTCTTCATTATTACAGGACAGCATTCTCGACAAATAGTTCCAACTTTCCCCGCTGGGATCTCTGGCGTCTAGGCGTACTTGGAGGCGCCTGGCAAGGAAAGTGGGAACTACTAAAAACTTGCCCAGGTTGCAGCTTGTCGGATCCGTAACTTTCTCCTGACTTGATTTTTCGTCATGCCTAACAGGGCTGAGTTATTTACTAATGAATGAAACTAAATGTCGAGCTTCTTCACTTAGCGCGAATCATGTTTCGAGCTCAAATACTGCACAGATAGGCTGTAAGTCGCGTGCAAACACCCGAATTTCAGAACTTTGTGCAAGTTATGTTTAGACGAATAATCAGATCATATAAGAAGTATTTCGAACGCCTACACACAATATTCATCACGTTGTGTGAGACTTTTTTCCATGTCTGGTACTTCATAGACATGTTTCCTTTCAGTTGGATTAAGTCATGTTTGTAGCTAATTATCAGTGCAGGTAAGTTTCAAGTCGTTCTTAATTGTAGCAGTTTCATCACTTATCGAATGTATTGTTTGAAGGGTAACGTCTATAACGTCTGTATGTAGATAGAATGCCATTAAACGTATTTGATCACTTGAAGAGTCAAATGTTTCGAACTCATTTCAGCACATATAAGGCATAAACACAAAAGAATAAATACCAGTTGCTTCAGTAGGTTCAATTCTAGTTTTACTCGCATATTCTGTATAGCTACGCTGCATGTCGTTCGCATATAAACGAATTTCATCCCTTGGCACGAGTCATGATCCAAGCGCATACATGGCAGAGATAGTCCGTAGGTTGAGCACACAGACACAAAATACTTAGCTCGAACCAATACAGGTTCGGAAATCCAGAATCCTAAATGGCGTTAAAGCGGTCATTTATTCAAAATCTCGACAAATAGTTCCATCTTTCGCCGCTAGGATCTCTGCCTGCTTTGCATATATGGAGGCGCCTGGTGACGAAAGTGCGAACTGCTAAGAACTTGTCCAAGCTGCAGCGTGTCGTATCCTTAACTTTTCCTGACTGGGCTTTTCTTCATGCCGAACTGGCCTAATGAATATACCCAAACGTTGATACGCTATGCTCGTAATTCATCATTTAGCGCGAGTCATGTTTTGAGTTGAGATATTGTACAGATAGGATGTAGGTCGAGTGCAAATTCACAAAATTCAGAATTTTGTGCAACTTATGTTTACACCTGTAATGAGGGCAGATAAGGCGTATGTCGTAACTAAATACACAAATTTCATTTCTTCAAGTGAAATTTTCCAGGCATTATTCGACTCTGATCGGCTGTATGTCAAGTGTCAAAACACGTCTTGCTTCGGCTGGAGTAAGTCAAATTTGTAGCACATATTCAGCACAGTTAAGTTCCATTCGTTCGTAATTATACGAATTTGAAGTCTTTTCCAGAACAAATAAACAAATTTGATCATTTCGTGCGAATGGTGGCTTCATTCTCTATGGAGCATAGATATGCAGGAGGTTGAGCACCAAAGTACACATGATTTGATGTGGCAAATGCATCTACACTATTAAGCTACTTGTCGAAAGTCATATAGCGTTTTACTGAGATGGCTTAGTTAATAATTGGCGTTAATTTTCTGCAAAGATAAATTTTGATCGAGCTCTTATACACGTATTTCTCAGTTGACGCAATTCATATTACGAAATGAAATGCAGCCCAAATAATGTGATGAGCGAACATCATTACTCTTTTTATGTGGTTTGTTTCAACTCATGCTTTTAATACACATAAGCTAATTGTGGCCGTCGCGCCCTTGACATTGATTTGTAGCAAGAATCAGATCCCTAAATGGCGTGGAAGGGATAAGGTCTTTAACATTACAAGACAGCCTTCTCGACAAACAGTTCCAACTTTCGCCGCTATGAGCTCTGACGACTAGGCGTACTTGGAGGCGCCTGGCAACGAAAGTGGGAACTACAAAAACTTGCCCACGTTGCACCTTCTCAGGTCCCTAACGTTCTCCTGAGTGGTCTTTTCGTCATGCCTAACTCGGCTGTTATATACTAATTAATGAACCCAAATGTCGAGCCCCATCTCTTAGTGCGCGCCATGTTCCGAGCTCAAGTACTGCACAGATAGGCTGTATGTCGCGTGCAAACACCCTAATTTCAAAACTATGTGTAAGTTATGTTTAGACTTATAATAAGAGCAGATAAGAAGTATGTCGAACGCCAATACACATTATTCATCACGTTGTGTAAGACATTTTGCATGCCTTCTACGTCACAGATAGATGCGTTATGGCACGATTTCTGTCAGTAGGATTAATTCATATTTGAAGCTAATTATCAGTACAGTTAAGCTACAAGTCGTTCGTAAATATCCCAATTTCATCACTTATCGAACGTCATCTTTCAAGACTATCGTCTTTATGTAGATAGAATTGCATTAAACGTATTTGATCACTTGTAGAGCCAAATGTTTCGAACTCATATTCTGAACATATAAGGTATAAAAACAAAATAATAAATACCATTTGTTTCAGTAGGTTCAATTCTTGTTTTAGTCCCATATTCCGTAAAGCTACGCTGCATGTCGTTCGCATATAAACGAATTTCATCCCTTGGCATAACTCATGATCCAGGCGCATACATGGCATAGATAGTCTGTAGGTCGAGCACACAGACACGAAGTACATTGTTCGAACCAATACAGGTTCGGAGATCCAGAAACAGTTACTTTAATGGTGGGAAATTGGTATTTATTGATGATTACAGGACAGCCTTCTCGACAAATAGTTCCATCTTTCGCCGCTAGGATCTCTGGCGGCTTTTCATATGTGGAGGCGCCTGGTGACGAAAGTGGGAACTACTAAAGGACTTGCCCAGGCTGTAGCGTGTCATATCCATAACCTTTCCTGACTGGGCTTTTCTTCATGCCGAACTGGCCTAATGATTGTACCCAAAAGTTGATAGGCTATGCTCGTATTTCATCATTTAGCGCGAGTCATGTTTTTAGTTGAGATAGTGTATAGATAGGATGTAGGTCGAGTGCAAATACACAAAATTCAAAATTTTGTGCAAGTTATGTTTAGACCTATAATCAGAACAGATAAGACGTATGTCGGATGTAAATACACAAATTTCATTACTTCAAGTGGAATTTTCCATGCATTATTCGTCTCGTCGGCTGTATGTCAAGTGTCTAAAAACGTCTTGCTTCGGGTGTTGAGAGTCAAGTTTGTAGCCCATATTCAGTACAGTTACGTTGCTATTCGTTCGTAATTATACGAATTTCAAGACTTTTCCAGAAAAAATAAACGAATTAGATCATTTCGTACGAATGGTGGCTACAGTCTTTATGGAGCATAGATATGCTGGAGGTTGAGCTCGAAAGTACACACGATTTGATGTGGCACATGCATCAACACTATTAACTAACTTGTCGAACGTCATAAAGCGTTTTATTCAGTTGGCTCAGGTAATAATTGGTGTTAATTTTTTGCAAAGATAAATTTAGGTCGAACCCTTATACACGAATTTCTCAGTTGATGCAATTCATATTACGAAATGAAATGCAGCACAGATATTGTGATGGGCGAACGTCTTTACTCTCTTCATGTGGTTTGTTTCAACTCATGCTTTTAATAAACATAAGCTAATTGTGTCCGTCGCTCCCTTGACATAGTTTTGTAGCAAGAATCAGAACCCTAAATGGCGTAGAAGGGATAAGGTCTTTAACATTACAGGACAGCCTTCTCGACAAATAGTTCCAACTTTCGCCCCTAGGATCTCTGGCGTCTAGGCGTAATTGGAGGCGCCTGGCAACGAAAGTTGGAACTACTAAGAACTTGCTCAGGCTGCAGCGTGTCATATCCATAACCTTTCCTGACTGGGCTTTTCTTCATGCCGAACTGGCCTAATGAATGTACCCAAATGTTGATACGCTATGCTCGTATCTCATCCCTTAGGGCGAGTCATGTTTTGAGTTGAGATAGTGTACAGATAGGATGTAGGCCGAGCGCAAATTCACAAAATTCTGAATTTTGTGCAAGTTATGTATTGACCTATAATGAGAACAGATAAGACGTATGTCGTATGTAAATACACAAATTTCATAATCAAGTGAAATTTTCCAAGCATTATTCGTCTCTGGTCGGCTGTATGTCAAGTGTCAAAACACGTCTTGCTTCGGTTGGAGTAAGTCTAATTTGTAGCCCATGTTCAGCACAGTTAAGATGCCATTCTTTCGTAATTATACAATTTTCATGACTTTTCCAAAACAAATAAAAGTATTTGATCATTTCGTGCGAATGGCGGCTTCAGTCTTTATGGAGCATAGATATGCTGGAGGTTGAGCACGAAAGTACACATGATTTGATGTGGCACATGCATTAACACTTTTATGCTACTGTCTAACGTCATAAAGTGTTTTATTCAGTTGGCTCAGGTAATAATTGGTATTAATTTTCTGTAAAGATAAATGTAGGGGGAGCTCTTATACACGAATTTCTCAGTTGGCGCATTTCATATTACTATATTAAATGCATCACAGATAATGTGATGGGCGAATATCATTACTCTTTTTATGTGGTTTGTTTCAACTTTTACTTTTAAAACATATAAGCTAAATGTGTCCGTCGCTCCCTTGACATAGATTTGTAGCAAGAATCATATCCCTAAATGGCGTGGAAGGGATAAGGTCTTTAACATTACAGGACAGCCTTCTCGACAAATAGTTCCAACTTTCGCCGCTAGTAGCTCTGGCGTCTAGGCGTACTTGGAGGTGCCTGGCAACGAAAGTGGGAACTACTAAGGACTTGCCCAGTTTGCACCTTGTCAGATCCGTAACTTTCTCTTGACTGGGCTTTTCGTCATGCCTAAGTTGGCTGTGTCATAATGAATGAACCTAAATGTCGAGCCCCATTTCTTAGTGCGAGTCATGTTTCGAGATGAAGTACTGCACAGATAGGCTGTATGTGGCGTGCAATCGCCTTAATTTCAGAAATATGTTCAAGTTATGTTTAGACCTATAATCAGAGCAAATAAGAATTATGTTGAACGCCAATACACAATTTTCATCACATTGTGTGAGATATTTTCCATGCCTTCTACGTCATATATAGATGCGTTATAACACGATTTCTGTCAGTAGAATTACTTCATGTTTGTAACTAATTACACTGTTCAACACACAAAATGTTACGGAAACGAGACTGGGTACACTTTACTAATTTGAGGCCGCTGAATTCGAAAATGACACAGACATTTTCAGCTTAGCTATAGTTTTCGAGTTACAGTTATGTCCCGAAATTTCACTTTTTGCAACTAAATATTAGGTCTCAGTCTTCAAAAGTTGGCAACACTGTAAGCTGGCGCCGTAATTCTGATACA
>Ga0268261_10003914_pt1 | contig 11053 bp, 9 predicted proteins | sample TergutNc150P1_FD_190353 | JGI IMG/M metagenome (GOLD analysis project Ga0268261, IMG submission 190353) | Nasutitermes corniger P1 segment gut microbial community from laboratory colony in Florida, USA - Nc150 P1 (SPAdes) (version 2) | ecosystem: Host-associated > Arthropoda: Insects > Digestive...
TGCGACGAGCTGATCACTCGTCCAGAGGAGTCCTACCGACTGTGCTGCGTCGTTGTGTGTGATCTAGAAACATCAAGAATGGGTGCTCCATATATATATGACATTAGTCACCTAAGGGTTAATAATTTAACCCTTATCCTACTAACGTGGAGAAAATGGTGAGCTCCTAATAATGCCAGCAAATAGCAGATGGGATTTAATTCGGGTTTTAAAGGGTTAAACTTTTCTTACGGTAGCTACCAATGTACCAACCTACATTCTCTAAACACACACAACCTGTGACTTGCCAACTGATGTGTACTTGCACAAACCGACATATGCCACTCTTTCACTCAAGCCCCCACTTTATGCACTGTGTTATTTAATGCGACGTATTATAGTAATACTATTACATTACACGAAACCGTTTTAATGCAAGCAGACCGCTTATTTACATACCGGTGATGTATGGGCAGTCCTTTTTATTTTCGTCCCTGTCGACAAATTTTTTTGTTACCACCAAGAACTTATACTACTGCAGCGACGGCTGACAGATATAAAATATAATCCCGTTAGAACACGAAGGTGATATCAGCGTCAGTCGTATCTCTTCACTGCAAACCTTCCGCATTTCAGACGTTGGTATACTGTGAATCAAACCATAGGCCTCCCAACTTTTTATGGCAAAGGCCCACAACCGTTACAGTAGGCTTGGTGGCGGGCCGCGCGTGGAAGTATAAGTGTAGGTGGTGGGCCTATACCCACGCGCCTCAATTGCGGTGTGATTTTGTAGTAATGTAATAGGTAAAGGTCAACCTCGAACAGGCCACGGAGGCCCAGAGTGGGAGTAGAGGTACGGCTCTATTCTTTCTTTAACCTCGGCGCTAGACGGTGGGTGATCAATGCCACGCTCCAGTCGCTTTACCCCCGGGAAAGACTCGGTACCTATTGTATAGGAGGCTGGGTGGATCCCAGGGCCGGTCTGGACGGGTGCGAAAATCTCGCACCCACCGGGATTCCATCTCCGGACGTCCAGCCCCTAGCGTAGTCGCTTTACCGACTGAGCTATCCCAGCCCACAAAGACTGGGGTTTGTAGTGTAATACGAGGACATAAATAAGTGATTAGGTTAACCCTATAACGGGCCACGAAGTTATAGAGGGGGAGCAGATGTATGGCTCTACTCTTTCTTTAAACTCGGTGCTAGATGGGGGTGGGTGGTCAACGCCACGCCCCCGGCCGCTTTACCGCCGGGAAAGACGCGGTACCCATTGTATAGGAGGCTGGGTGGGCCCCCAAGGCCGGTCTGGACGGGTTTGGAAAATCTCGCCCCCACCAAGATTCGATCCCCGGACCGTCCAGTCCGTAACGAGTCACATACCGTCTACGCTAACCCGCCCTACTTTACAAATGAGCGGCGAAAGCATATTTTCACAAAATTTCTGCCTGTACAGCAGTCTTGAGGTTAATTTTATGGATGGATCGCACGGTAAATTTTCTTGTGTATTTACATGCAGTAAATTAATTCACAGCATTTTCCTTCATCCTATCTGCTGTGTACATCATGTGCCTTCATTATCATAGCCTGCTGACGTCATAAGCTGTGTAGCCGAACGGCATAAATTTTATTTCATTACAAGGTCTTAAAATTGAAAAAAAAAAAAAAGCCAACCGTATACACTTTTGTGTGCACGAACACAAGTAATTTAAGATGGCAAGATTGTAATCACAAAATATGGCAGTGAAAATTTAAATGTACGAATTTGAATGTATCTTTAAACAGTCACAGTTTTATAATGTGTTTCTCGTGATTTTACATAACTAGGCAACATGGTACTCGTGAATTTGACTTTTCTTTAACGGCAGACCCAAGTCTTCGTCCCTTCCTTATTTAACGACGTTGCATTTTGTCTCGAGCTCCAATTGTTGTGACAGTATATGTGACTACAGTTTGTTTATTTTGTATTTGCTTAACTGTTCATTTAAATGTGTATCTATTTAGATATCTATCTACAAATTATTTGGCTGGTCTGCTGTTTACTTTTGGTACAACTGTAGCAATAGTTTTGGCCGTAAGGTAACTTAGCGTATTTGAATGAGAGCTAAGCAGAGTACACGAACTGATGAGGGCTGGAAATCTGTTTTGTTTCGTCCGCCAGGTGGATGCGTTCCCCTGTGCAGAACCCAGACCCCTGGGCGGATACTGATATTCTTTATTATATTCACGAATATATACAACAATATTTTCACGAAGGTTAAAAATTTTATCCTGGCGCGGAGTGCAGATAAGGTATTGTGGATATTAGGTTGTACAACTCATATTAATATCAGTATTATATATTGCAGATAAAAGCTCTGTTATCAGTCCCAAACAGCGCATGAGTAATCACAACGTTGCGATTAGTGAGGCAGCAGAACATGCCACTGAACTGGGATGCTCTAAAAGTATTCAGGTTAAACAGTGTCTTCCACAGTAAAGGAACTGTGTTCATGAAATATAGTTTAAGTTTTCGGCTACTTTTTCATTGTGACGAGACAAAGAGAGATGTAGTCAGATGTTTAAAGTGCAAGAAAGTCCATCATTAGGCACACAAGACACAAATTGGGAGTTTAAAAGTCATCAAGAACAAATGTGAAATGGGCTTAAACAGCATCGCTAATTTAATGTGAGTTAAAGCAGGGTTTGGAGACCCAGAGTTGCATCAAATTGCAGTTTAACTGCGACAAAGCAGGAGATGATTCTCTTGGAGATGGCGTCTGTAGATATTTTCTTTCAAATGACACATTGCTAAAAACTTGTTGACCTCACCCAACAAATATGTTAAGGGTAGCAGAGTTGGTATTTGACTATAATAGAGACTGGACTATAGGGTGTTCGAATCCCCGCATAGGTAAGAGATTTTTGCATTCTTGGCTCTGCGGCTCACCCACCCACCCAACTATTCAATAGGTACCGGGCGTATTTTTCCAGTGTTGTTAAACTCCCAAAAACTCATTTACTGTCAGCGGGAAAATCCTCATGTATATCAACTTTATTTGAAATACGCGACGCCCCTGTGTTTTTGAACACGCTGTCGTATGAGGAGAATTTATTTTCCCTAAGTTTAGGTCCATTCTTTTTTCAACTATGTTTATGTTGTTAATTTTAGATGTCCTCAAAAGGACCGCACACACAGCGTAACCGGAGAAAACGGAAACGATGCCGTACGAAGTTTTCACCAAGGGTTTCCCCAAATTGCGCTCCGTATCCGGGGAGGAAATCCGCGAAGAAATGTAAGTGTTGTCCGAAAGTTTGTGATCAGAAGCATCGGTTTATTTAGCATATATTTTAGTATAATATTATTAAAAAATGTCTTTATTTTTCCTAATCTGAGATTCTGAAGACGGTAGTATCAAATTACCCTCTTCTGGTATGTTACGCCGTGCAATCGACAAGAAATGCTATCTCGTGCAGGAAGTATATACACCCTACTACCTCCATTTTCATGCTATTAGTGTAGCCACCCACTCCGCAAATGGAGGCACATTTTCATTTCAATTGATAATAAAAAGTTAATAGATTTTACAGTGTGAAGGTGGGAGTTACAAACATGACACACATCACTCTGTTGTCGTATAAGTACAATGTTGTAACTGTATACAATTAACACACAATAAAATTTTAGTAAATTCTGGCTAAATATTTCGACCGATACTGAAGGTGACCTTCAGGCCCATGTTATACAGAGTGATTCATGATATATGGTCATTACTGCAAGAGATGATTCCCTAGGTCTTTGTGTTAAAATTTCATATAAACATGCTTCCGAGTGTGAAGTGTTTCAGAGTTACGACCGCTTGGAACTTAGAATAGATGGTAAGGATTACAGAAAATATATGGAATAAAATTTTAAACAGATAATAACCGATAAATTTAAAGTATAAATTTAACTTAACTTAATGAATTTGCTTTTAAATTACACTGAACTGTGCATGAGGCAAGTTTTCGAAAACGCCACCCCCTGCAGCAACACACGTTGCCGCTCGGTTGTGAACAGCGCGAGTTGCTCGTTGCAGCTTCCGCTGAGTGCTTATAACGTCTGCCGCATTCCAAATGCGGCCGAGCAATGCATCTCGCGTTCCAACCTTCACGCTGCAAACCATTTCTTTTCTCCTTCCCAATGCACAATAATCCAATAGGCATATACCATTGTTGTTATAACCGGGTTTGAATGTATTATATGATTTGTATGTACCACGTTTAGTATTACCGGACTTCCTTAGAACAAGCACAGAGAACCACGACAACCCTACATTAAGGTCGATTTTCAAGCAACACACATCTGCTACGTCTGTAGCCCTATCATTATTACAGACATTTTTATGTTTTGTGCAGACAGTCTTTGGCTACGAGAAACTTGCTTTGGATATGATGAACCTCTTCAGATTAAACAGCAACACACAACTGACATCCAGCCAAACGGGCCTGACAGAGTGAAAGGCGGGTGCCACGGTTTCGAGGCACAGTTGGCGGCCGTCATTGGTCTGCGTGGTTTGCACTGGGGCGACAAATTCGAACTCTTCTCCAACAAACACTATGCTGGAAATTTTGGTAACCTTGTGTACACAGCAGATGGTTGGCGGTACTTCCTACAGCTGCAACACGCCGACAGCCCTGATACAAGGAAGCTGATTACAGGAGAGTGGGTGACTTTACTGCTAAAATCTTTCAAATCCTACTGCGATATCAAACATGGTGACACCTTCAAAGATGCACAATTTTATAACTCTCAGTTTATCATTTACACAAACAAAGAACTAACACCAGCACTACTAAGGCATAAAAGAAGACCAAGAAAAGTCGATATCCTCTTTGAAACGCGCGACAAAGTAAAAATATTTAGCTTCTTACCAGACGACAAGAACAAAGGAACTGATGTATATACACTCCTAAAGAATTCAGTTGAGGGAAACAAAGATTTTTATTTTTCAAGGGATCGAAAAATGGTTAGTCAGTTCTTGAATGAGGTGATAATTGTCGCGTCTCGAAACGGTAAAGGTCAACTTGATGGTGAGTTGTGTAAGGAGATAGAAGAACACGATGCAATAGAAGTTTCCCGTAAAACGTACATGGCAGAGGTACGTTATTTGAAAACGCGGGTCGCAACTTGGTTCAAGAAGGGAAAAGACAGTATGACTGCAGAAATGTTCAGAAATTGGCTGCAGGAAGCCAAGGCTGATGCTTGTCGTGTTTTTGTTAAAAGTTTGTTTGTTAGCTGCACGAAAGGGTTTGTCACGACAGGAATTCATTTTGCCAACAGTGAAATCTCGCGGCTTCAAGCCCAACTATCCAATAAACCTACTGTTCACTTGAGGTCAGATGCACTTGCACTCTGCAGTATACTGCTGCTGGACTGTCTGGACACATCAAAATGCATCTTCGTTACTTTCGAAGCACTGCAGAGTAACAAAAACATGTTGCTGCATGCTTGGCTTGGAGGTATTTGGCAATGGCTTATTGTGTTCTGTGACTCAGAAATACGGGAAATTCATATTTCAGACATGTGCCTCAGCATATTTGGAATTATGAAACTCATGGCTCCAAACAAAGGTTTAATCATTCTGACCCCATCTGCGGTTCAGCAGATACAAGGTTTCAGTCATATAGACCACAAACTGATATTTGAACAGCTGTCTAAAAAATCACAGAAAATGGTTCTAGATAAGAAGGTAGTTTTTCAAGGTCATATATTGAAGTTGAAAAGTATTTTACACCGACATGGTATTGAGAAGCATGCTTTGAGAGCGTTGGGAGCTGACACAGTCTTACGGTTAGTTACAGAGGAAACTGTGGAGTTAGGGGACAGACTACAAACGAACAGAGGCTGCTATGAACCAAGAGTTCTAGAAAGAGAAGTGTGGTTGCAGCTGGACGTTCTACGGAGCCCAGATATGCATCCAGATATGTTTGCTGTGAGTGGAATAGAGTTGAAGGACCTTGCTGCGATTGTACCTGCAGGTGAGACTGTACAATACATCGACCAACAAAACATACATCATACAGATTTCACAGAGGACACGGGCAGCAGATTTATTGTACTATCAGAAGCAGATGCGGAAATTTGTTTCCTTAAACTCTGCAAGAAGCACACAGGAAGGGCATTGCACTGGGTACAGTTTAAGAACGAAACCTTGCTGTGGAAAAAGACACATGGTGACCCTGACAAGCTGCTAACTTACATCGACACCGAAAGGACACGTCTAGACCTGATGTGCACAAAAAAATACATGAGAAGGGGTACATGTGAGGTGAGCGAGAAGGCGATCTGGGACTTGGGTGAGAGGACAGTGTTAGTGGTCGCTGAGCCGGGTATGGGGAAATCAAGCACTACAACGCAAGTGGCGTGGATCACAAAACAACGCGATCCTACATCGTGGGTTGTGCGTATAAACTGGAATAATTATACTTGGAAATTACAAGAAATCAGTGCTGCAACATTCGATTTCAATGCCCTTTTTGAATTCCTATGTAGCACTGCATTCCCTGAATCAAAATGTAAAGACCTTAACATGATACTGCTCAAACAGGCGTTACAGAAGAATGGAAATGTAACAGTTTTAATGGACGGGTTTGATGAGATCAGTCCAATCCACGCGGACAAAGCTGCTGTCATTATGTCTGAACTCATGAAGACTAAAGTGGGGAGAATTTGGGTTACGTCACGTTCTGTGGAAAAAGAGAGGCTTGAAAAGGATTTGTCTGTTACCGCCTTTAACATGAAAAGGCTATCACCAAAAACAAGTCAGGATGTTCCAGAAACACCCAATTTCCAAGAAAAATTGAAACAGAGAAAAGTGGGCCGCCCCCATAGATCAAATAATTACGCGGGTAAATCATAAAGTTAACGACGGCGATTTCACTGACAGTTCTTTATAAATTAAGATGATTGTCAGGGCTTTTAAACTTGACACAGATACGTGGCGAAGAGTGGGATTTTCCAAACTGACACGGGATATTGATTTAGTCTGCTTGTACGATAACTTTTTTTGAAAGAAAACTGCCTATTTACCTAGCAGAGGCGCAGGGGGTCGACATCACAAACGACATCGTTCGCTAGGATGTGACGAGGAACGTTTTTAGAGGCAGTTGGAGAGATGTGAAATCAGTGCTGTGGACAAGGGTGGCAGAACTGTTATGCACATTACTGCGACAAGTCATTGCACATTTCTGGACATCATAAACCGCGTCTTCCCTGATGAAGCTTCACTGCACATCACGGACACTGTACTGCAGTGGACACCATTGCAATACGCCATAAAGTCCGAGAACTGGCTCAATGTGGAACGGTTACTTGAAAGAGATGTTGACAGGGCAGGCTTGGATATGATCACGCAGAGGGCACAGCATCCACATTACATTGACCCAATTATCATGCACGCTGCAATGTATGGTCACTTGTTACTTCTTGAATTTTTATCCTGTGTCGGCGTGAACATTCATCAGGCAAGTTCTAGAGGCTCCCCTACTGCCCTACATGCTGCTGTACAGAGACAGCAACTGCAGGTTATCAAGCGGCTGATACAGCACGGTGCGGACTGCAACACTGTGATGCATCGATGGCAAAACACCCTTTTTCCACGCTGTTACTAAAGGCTCCCTTGATGTTGTCCGAGCACTGGTGGAGGAAGGAGGTGCATCGGTGTACGTACGTGATGACGACGAAAGGACAGTCATTGACTGGATGACCTATTATGTATCGGACCCTAAGAATCGTGATGATATCGTTTGGAAAGGTGATGGAGAAGGAGTGCAAGAAATTGTTAATTATCTGCAGGAAAGGGGTGTAGAGAGTTCAGCAGGGTATAGCTGAATAATGCCACATGAACTTCCGTTATCAGCTGAGTGTTATAAACTGTTACATAAAAGGTGCAAATTAAAATACCACGTAAATAATCTGTGAGAGACTTTAGATGTTCAGTGCATTGTTAACATCTGCAGTATATGGAAATAATTATGAGCTACATGTTCCGGAAAAAAGATTACTGACACAAGTTGGACTGGTTATCGAATGGCCCTCAGTTCTGTTGCTGGTGATCTCAAGAAGAGAGAAAACGTTTGCTTTTGCGGCAAATCGAAACAAGATCCCTCAGTCGTCAAAGCTGTAACCTAGACGCTACGTCATCTTCAGTATCCGTGTCTTTAAAACTTTCCATATCTGATCCAGTATAACTTACAAACTGGTAGATAGTCCACTGCCGGTAGCCACATACTGCTGTGTTCAGAACAGTTGTACAGCCAGCACACAGTCTTGTGCATAGAGGGACATTTCTTTGGGAACGGAGCGGGTCTAAGGGCGAAGGTGAGTACTTCCTGTGATCTGGACGTCTACAGTCAGTGGCACTGCACACTGACAGCATATGGCCTTCAGAGTGTAATGCTTAGTGACACAACTTGGCCTTTTTATGCCTTTCTTGAAAGGACTTGGTCTGGACTGCACAATAATATCAAAATGGACTTTAGATAAAGCGTGAGAGGAATGGACTGGTTGAAGATGGCTCAGAATAGTGAGCAGTAGCAGGTCCTGTTGACAGCTGTGATTAAAGTTGCACAAAGTAAGAGGAAGTTTGTGACTGCTGGGTAACTTATCCCAAGAAACACATTGCATTATGCAGTTGTCTTTCTTCTTCTTATTATTATTATTATTATTATTATTATTATTGTGCGTATTATATGTATTATTATTTTAAATGCTTGTAATAAAGACATGTTTTATTGTGAGTGTTTCTCAGTTTTTATCGCTGTTTCCATATCCTGAGTCCAGTGATTCCCAAAACTGTCGGTTAGCGGAACACAGCTACGTCACTACGCACTCTGCTGGTAACATAAAAAGTTTATTTTATTCCACCATTCAATGTGCAAACAAATTTACTAACAGAAAATATATTTATGACTATTTACTTCTCCTACCAATACTATCACCACTACTGCTGCCGTGAATAATAATAATAATAATAATAATAATAATAATAAACTTTCAATATATTTTCTGCATGAGACAGCTGCACATGGAACATCATACAATTCGGAAAGTACTGCAATGTGAACATTGAAGCCTGTGCGGTAGGGATTGCCATTGGTTCAAGAGAAGTACCAGGGACAAGGAACAACAAAATAATAATAATAACCGCAATTTGAGAATTAAACTTCCAGTGTTAACACACAGTTTTAGAATAAACTGGAGAGTGCAAGAAATACGAAAAAATTGATAGGAAAACCAGGAAGGTACTAACAGTGTATAAAATTCATCACCCAATAAACTGACACACATAGGCTGTATGTAAAAATGAAAGCAGAAGGAAGGGGCTCGTTAAAAATTGAAGCGGCACACAAATCAGAGATAATCGATATTGCAGACTACTTGAGGACAAAACGTAAATAATACGAATCTGTAAATATAATTAAAATCCAAGAAGTTACTAGAAACTGCAAACTAAACTGCAGGCACGCATTCCAAGTCAACCCAACAAACTGAGATCTGCTGCACTGATTTTCAGTAACTTCTATTGGACAGACCTTTGGGTTCGGATTGTACAGAACGTGTTACAGCACAGCTGTGTTTAACATAGACTGTGTGTTACAGGTCTGGGGATCGGCAGCTTTCGCTAAACTCAGTGCAAAACAGTAATATAATATTTTCAACTCTGTAGATTATTCTCTAAAGTACTCTACGTTGTTGTCTACACATTACTCCTTGCCTTTAACATTAGTATTTTTATTAGAGCATTTTAATATTATGAGTTAAACAATCTTTTTGCTTAGATACATTTTTACATAAAATACGAATTATAACAGAAAACTGTCATCAGTACAAACACACACACACACAAATATATGAACACTAATTATATAAAACACAACACCTTAATTGTCTAAATATAATTGGCCGCTCGTGTTTTGTTTCATCGTTAAACAATTAATTACATTACCAAACACCTGGAACAGGTAACCGGAAAAGAACTTACTTTCTGGTGGCAGTAACCAGTCCAGCAACCCATTGCAGTAACATTATGGAACGAGCCATAGGAACGGTCGGACTGCCGCTGGTGCACCAGATTGTGTTCAGGGGTGTGCAAATAGAGTGTGGTTATGGCGGTCCGAGTGCAGTTAAGTTGGCAACAGTGATGTGAAGTGGGGTTTAGGGTACTGAGTGTTGTATTGAGTGCTGTTTGTTTGTTGGATGATGATGAATGAACTGTGAGTAATACAGAACGTCAATGGGAAGTGACAAAATTACTGTGAATAAAGAACTGGCCAGGAGAACACAGAAACTGACGGTCTGACAGAGAGAGGAGTGGAGGGGAAGATATAATGTGACATTCTGCAGTTACTGTCTTATGGCACTGAGGGTAGCCATGACACATGGCGAGTTTATCAGCGTTGGATTGGGCTTGGGGGGCTTAGAACTAGCATGTAGGAATGCAGCAGCACTGTGATGTTGGGTAACATAACTTTAAGGGTGCAAGTAAAGTACCGTGGCGTGGATAACGTGGGGAAAAAAGGAGACGTGGATGTGAGACACACGGAAAGACAGAATAAAGAAATAAACACGGCATAAGAACAGTAACATGGCTTCAAAATAAAATGTTGAGAAAGACTGATACTTTTTAGACGAAGGCTCCTTAGATCCAAGTAATCACAAGACACACAGCAAGCTCCTTCTGTAATTTTCTGTCACATGTTTCATAGATACAGCGAGGACACTTATCACGCCTACGTGCAGTGTAACAAGTGATAACATAGCAGACGGTGTGATAAAGTGTCGTGACAATGAAAGTATTGAGCTGGGCGTGAGAAGAAGCGTTGATTTAAGATTCATACTTTTTTAAAGACGCTGATAGTGGCTCAGCCTGTAGCTCCGAATGACTGAGTGTGAATGATCAGTAGAGATGTTAAAGATTGGGGAATACTTTAACCCTTTAAAACCCGAATTAAATCCCATGTGCTGTTTGCTGGCATTATTAAGAGCTCACCATTTTCTCCACGTTAGCAGAATAAGGGTTAAATCATTAACCTTTAGGCGACTAATGTCATATAT
>Ga0268261_10003915_pt1 | contig 11053 bp, 2 predicted proteins | sample TergutNc150P1_FD_190353 | JGI IMG/M metagenome (GOLD analysis project Ga0268261, IMG submission 190353) | Nasutitermes corniger P1 segment gut microbial community from laboratory colony in Florida, USA - Nc150 P1 (SPAdes) (version 2) | ecosystem: Host-associated > Arthropoda: Insects > Digestive...
CTTGATTTTATACGGCGCCATTGTACTGTCTGGCAATACAACAGAACGCAACTCCAAGGACCTACCACTACAGTCTGTGGCGAATATTGCTGCCTCTTCGCTCTGTACATGGACAGGGGCTACACCTCCAACAATTTGTGGGGCTGTTTGCTGCTGAAAACTCTGATCGCAACATACACCAGCTATTCTGCTCGGAATTTGGCCCTGTGCTGTGCAAACAGCGCTCTGGAGGGCAATGTTGTACCAGCCTATATAAACGGTGAGTTATTAACTTTAATTGTTTCATTCTATATATGACATAGCCCAGATGGATATAGAGTGTTTGCGTGATAGACTATTCCAATGGCTCAAGCATCACCTTCACTCCCGCGCCTATATCAGATGTCCACGCGGATTTACACGCCATACCTCCTCATTTAATTCGGGTCTATCACGTCTGTAATGATGACGTCATTTTCTCTCTCTTCTGCAGGTGTATAAAAAGACGCTAACGGCCTACACGTCTATCAGTCCACGTCACCATGTCACTACGTAAGCAGGAGCAGCAGCGTCTACGTAAGGCCCGAAACTGCCTAGAATTTACCAGGACAGCAGCAATGTTGGTTTGCCAGACCCTACGAGCGTCCCGGCGCCACCGCCCGAACTCGACACGTGTCTGGACGACGTCAGCACAGTGCTCGCCAATCCCAACAGAGCCATGCTACGACGTGTCTTTTTCATCGCAGAGGACAAGTCTGAATTCGTGTCAGTGGCTTACTTTCCTGCCCGCGGTTATCAGCCGCTAGCAGAATTCGGAGGCGCCAAGAAGCTGCTTCTGCTCCTCGACGCTCAACAACTGCAAACAATGGCAGAGAACATCGTCACCCTGTGCAACGCTCTGTCTACAAACGAACATTTTAGCAAGAAGGATGGTGACTTTAAAATGAGCACGACTGGCAGTTACAGGATCGCCAGAGTGTATCTAGGCAAACAGTACTTGTCATTCACGTAAGGGGAGTTGTGTAATTTAGCCTATATCATGTACATGATTCAGAACCAGCTGGCGTTCTACACAGCCGCCATGCTTGATGTAAGAGCCTATATCAATACAGCTCACGACTCTGTCACTTTTGCAGAGCCTCCCTCCACCGCAAACAAATCTATCAATTATCAGCTGTTTGAAGAAATCAAATCTGTATTAACTGTTTAAATCATACTTTATGTGTATGTGTGTGTGTGAACACACATGATCTGTACTTTTTCTGATGCAATAAATTACGTCTACTTAAAACTGAACGCGCATGCGCAGTCGTTATTTTGTTTTCCTACCACTAGACGTCTCTACTATCTAATCCCACTATAAAGAGAGCAGCAAGCGGGCGTATAGACACACTTCTAATGTGTGCACCTACGTCGCCGTCACCAACGCTATGGACAACTACAACGGGCCCCACCCATCATCAAGCGAAGAAGAAGAGTGTGATTGTGATTAATTAAATTTTCGACACATATTTAAATCTTCAGAAACTATTCAATATTATTATTTAAATTTCTAGCACTTATTCAATATTATTTAAATTTTCCACACATATTTAAATGTTCAGCACTTATTCAATATTATTTAAATCTTCAGCACTTATTCAATATTATTATTTAAGTTTTAAACTTTAAATCTTCAGCACTTATTCAATATTAGTATTTAAATTTTCCACACGTATTTAAATCTTCAGCACTTATTAAATATTACTATTTAAATTTTCCACACATATTTAAATCTTCAGCACTTATTCAATATTATTATTTATTATTTAAATTTAAAATTTTAAATCTTCTGCAATTATTCAATATTATTATTTAAATTTTCCACACATATATAAATCATCAGCACTTATTCAATATTATTTAAATCTTCAGCACTTATTCAATATTAGTATTTAAATTTTCCACACATATTTAAATCGTCAGCACTTATTCAATATTATTATTTAAATTTCAAACATTAAACCTTCAGCACTTATTTAATATTATTTAAATCTTCAGCACTTATTCCATATTATTACTTAAATTTTCCACAAATATTTAAATCTTCAGCACTTATTCAATATTATTTAAATTTTCCACATATATTTAAATCTTCAGCACTTATTCAATATTATTATTTAAATTTTCCACACATATTTAAATCTTCAACACTTATTCAATATTATTATTTAAATTTTCCACACATATTTAAATCTTCAGCACTTATTCAATATTATTATTTAAATCTTCAACACTTATTCAATGTTATTTAAATTTTTCACACATTTAAATTTTCAGAACTTAATCAATAATATTTAAATCTTCAGCACTTATTCAATATTATTTTTTAAGTTTTAAACTTTAAATCTTCAGCACTTATTCAATATTATTATTTAAATTTTCCACACATATTTAAATCTTCAGCACTTATTCAATATTATTATTTCAATTTTCCACACATATTAAATCTTCAGCACTTATTAAATATCATTTTTATTATTTAAATTTAAAACTTTAACTATTCAGCACTTATTCAATATCATTATTTAAATTTTCCACACATATTTAAATCTTCAGCATTTATTCAATATTATTTAAATTTTTATCACTTATTAAATAATACTATTTAAATTTTCCACACATATTTCAATCTTTAGCACTTATCCAATATTATTATTTAAATTTTAAACTTTAAACCTTCAGCACTTATTCAATATTATTTAAATCTTCAGCACTTATTCAATATTATTATTTAAATTTTCCACACATATTTAAATCTTCAGCACTTCTTCAATATTATTTAAATTTTCCACACATATTTAAGTCTTCAGCACTTATTCAATATTACTATTTAAATTTTCCACATATATTTAAATCTTCAGAACTTATTCAATAATATTATTTAAATTTAACACACATATTTAAAACTTCAGCACTTATTCAGTATTATTATTTAAATCTTCAGCACTTATTCAATATTGTTTAAATTTTCCACACATTTAAATCTTCAGTACTTATTCAATATTATTATATCTTCAGCACTTATTCAATATTATTTTTAAATTTAAAACATTAAATCTTCAGCACTTATTCAATATTATTATTTAAATTCTCCACACATATTCAAATCTTCAGCACTTATTCAATATTATTATTTAAATTTTTCACACATATTTAAATCTTCAGCACTTATTCAAGATTATTATTTATTATTTAAATTTAAAACTTTAAATCTTCAGCACTTATTCAATATTATTTAAATATTCAGCACTTATTCAATATTATTATTTAAATTTTCCACACATATTAAAATCTTCAGCACTTATTCAATATTATTTAAATCTTCAGCACTTATTCAATATTATTATTTAAATTTTCCATACATATTTAAATCTTCAGCACTTATTCAATATTAATATTTAAATTGGAAACTTTAAATCTTCAGCAATTATTCAATATTATTTAAATCTTCAGCACTTATTCAATATTATTATTCACATTTTCCACACATATTTAAATCTTCAGCACTTATTCAATATTATTTAAATCTTCAGCACTTATTCAATATCATTATTTAAGTTTTAAACTTTAAATCTTCAGCACATATTCAATATTATTATTTAAATTTTCCATACATATTTAAGTCTTCAGCACTTATTCAATATTGTTATTTAAATTTTCCACACATATTCCAATCTTCAGCACTTATTCAATATTATTATTTAAATTTTCCACACATATTTAAATCTTCAGCACTTATAAGATATTATTATTAAATCTTCAGCACTTATTCAATATTATTTAAATTTTCCACACATATTTAAATCTTCAGCACTTATTCAATATTATTTAAATCTTCAGCACTTATTTGATATTATTATTTAACTTTTAAACCTTAGATCTTCAGCACTTATTCAATATTATTATTTAAAATTTCCACACATATTTAAGTCTGCAGCACTTATTCAATATTATTATTTAAATTTTCCACACATATGCAGCACTTATTCAATATTATTATTTATTATTTAAATTTAAAACTTTAAATCTTCAGCACTTATTCAATATTATTTAAATCTTCAGCACTTATTCAATACTATTATTTAAATTTTCCACACATATTTAAATCTTCAGCACTTATTCAATATTATTTAAATCTTCAGCACTTATTCAATATTATTATTTAAATTTTCCATACATATTTAAATCTTCAGCACTTATTCAATATTATTATTTAAATTTTAAACTTTAAATTTTCAGCACTTATTCAATATTATTTAAATCTTCAGCACTTATTCAATATTACTATTTAAATTTTCCACACATATTTAAATCTTCAGCACTTATTCAATATTATTTAAATCTTCAGCACTTATTCAATATTATTATTTAAATTATCCACGCATATTTAAATCTTCAGCACTTATTCAATATTATTTAAATCTTCAGCACTCATTCAATATCATTATTTATTTAAGTTTTAAACTTTAAATCTTCAGCACTTATTCAATATTATTATTCAATATTATTATTTAAATTTTCCACGCATATTTAAACCTTCAGCACGTATTCAATATTATTATTTATTATTTAAATCTTCAGCACTTATTCAATATCATTTAAATTTTCCACACATATTTAAATTTTCAGCACTTATTCAATATTATTATTTAAATTTTCCACACATATTTAAATCTTCAGCACTTATACAATATTATTAAGTAATTTTCCACACACATTTAAATCTTCAGCACATTCAATATTATTATTATTAAATCTTCAGCACTTATTCAATATTATTTAAATTTTCCACACATATTTAAATCTTCAGCATTTATTCAATATTATTTAAATCTTCAGCACTTATTCAATATTATTATTTAACTTTTAATCTTTAAATCTTCAGCACTTATTCAATATTATTATTTAAATTTTCCACACATATTTAAATCTTCAGCACTTATTCAATATCATTATTTAAATTTTCCTCTCATATTTAATTCTTCAGGACTTATTCAATATTATTATTTATTATTTAAATTTGAAACTTTAAATCTTCAGCACTTATTCAATATTATTATTTAAAATTTCCACACATATTTAAATTTTCATTACTTATTCAATATTATTTAAATCTTCAGCACTTATTCAATATTATTATTTAAATTTTCCACACACATTTAAATCTTTATCACTTATTCGATATTATTATTTAGATTTTAAACTTTAAATCTTCAGCACTTATTCATTATTATTGAAATCTTCAGGACTTATTCAATATTGTTATTCAAATTTTCCCCACATATTTAAACCTTCAGCACTTATTCAATATTATTTAAATCTTCAGCACTTATTCAATATCATTATTTAAGTATTAAACTTTAAATCTTCAGCACTTATTCAATATTACTATTCAATATTATTATTTAAATTTTGCAGACATTTAAATCTTCAGCACTTATTCAATATTATTATTTATTATTTAAATCTTCAGCACTTATTCAATATTATTTAAATTTTCCACACATATTTAAATCTTTAGCACTTATACAATGTTATTTAAATCTTCAGCACTTATTCAATATTATTATTTAAGTTTTAAACTTTAAATCTTCAGCCCTTATTCAATATTATTATTTAAATTTTCCACACATATTAAAATCTTCAGCATTTATTCAATATTATTATTTATTATTTAAATTTAAAACTTTATATCTGCAGCACTTATCCAATATTATTTAAATCTTCAGCACTTATTCAATATTATTATTTAAATTTTCCACACGTATTTAAATGTTGAGCACTTATTCAATATTATTTAAATCTTCAGCACTTATTCAATATTATTATTTAATTTTCAAACTTTAAATCTTCAGCACCTATTCAATATTAATATTTAAATTTTCCACACATATTTAAATCTTCAGCACTTATTCAATATTATTATTTAAATTTTCCACACATATTTAAATCTTCAGCACTTATTCAATATTATTATTTAAATTTTCCACACATATTTAAATCTTCAGCACTTATTCTATATTATTATTTATTATTTAAATCTTCAGCACTTATTCAATATTATTATTTAAATTTTCCACACATATTTAAATCTTCAGCACTTATTCAATATTATTATTTATTATTTAAATCTTCAGCACTTTTTCAATATTATTTAAATCTTCAGCACTTATTCAATATTATTATTTAAATTTTCTACACATATTTAAATCTTCAGCACTTATTCAATATTATTTAAGTTTTAAACTTTAAATCTTCAGCACTTATTCAATATTATTATTTAAATTTTCCACACATATTTAAATCTTCAGCACTTATTCAATATTATTATTTAAATTTTAAATCTTCAGCACTTATTCAATATTATTATTTAAATTTTCCACACATATTTAAATCTTCAGCACTTGTTCAGTATTATTACTTATTATTTAAATCTTCAGCACTTATTCAATATTATTATTTAAATTTTCCACCTGCTAAATTATTTTATCTCTCTCGTTCCAGGATGGGCAGACGGTTGTTTGTGTTTTTATTGTGGCTGCACGTTATTTCAATGGAACGAGGCTCATATTCCATTTATAGAACATGCTAAATTCTCCCCCACCTGTCCATATATCAGATACGTCAAAGAACACGCATTCATTCGCGAGCACCACCGCGAATATCGCACCGAATTAAATTAACTTTCACTTCCATAACTAAACACACACACACGCACACACTAACACGCACAATTTTGATAATATCAACTGCTGATCACTCACCGTGAGTTGTTTAAGTACAAGGGCAGCAACAGCGAGGGCACCGGCAACAGGCAAAGTAGCGACAGCACTGGTAGCAAACAGCCGGAGCAGCAGCGAATAGCAGCAAACGATGGCAGCAGACACGGGTTTGCTAGACATTACACAATTGTATAAACTTCCGAAAATTCACACACACACACACAAAATATATCGCTACCCACAGCAACTGTTGTTCACTTACCGTGTAACTAATCGATGTCTAAGGACGTCTCAGAGGCAGCAGCAACCGGCAACAATAGCTGTAACAGCAGCAGCAGCCCTGCAATATTCTGTTTCAAAATACATACGCTCTCTTAATTCACTTTTCAACGCTCAAAAACAATATACAGTTTCCAACATTTTCACTCACCGCTTTAAAAGTGATGATCAGCGTCGTCTTAAACGTTGGCGTCGTACACAGTGCAACACAGCGCAACGTGAATGCAAAACTTTTTCAAAACTGCAATATATATTGTAAAAACACTTATTCTGCATTGAGTCACACGCCTTCGCTGTTGTCTCGCGACAACAGCTGTGCCAACCATGACGTCACTCCTTCAGTAGCCGTATGTACATGGGAATGTCCACTTCCGCCCACAAGCCACAACAAGCGACTGCATCGACTACATATTGTCCCAAAATTAAGTGTAGCAACTCCCGTCATAATAAATGCCGCGTTACAGCTGGTATGTCAGAAAACAATTGTAAAAACATTCTGTTAATAAAACCTATCTTCTCTACGTACAGCATATTAATTTGACTTCATTTCACACTTTGTACATCCTTTCCTTAAACAGTAATCCTATCCATCATTGCCGTTAACAGGTCAATAACAAGCGTCTTACAAAAAAGCATCTCCTTATTTAGAATGCTATGCCTAAGGGAAATACCATCATACCGCACATTCTTATTATTTGAAAAACATGCAAATCCTATCCCTCATTGCTGTTAACAGGTCAATAACAAGCGTCTTACAAAAAAGCATCTCCTTATTTAGAATGCTATGGCTAAGGGAAATACCATCATGCAGCACATTCTTATTATTTGAAAAACATGCAAATGATGGTCTCTCTGACCAGCATAGCATATCTGGAATGTCTTGCCTAAACATATTTACACGATGTTTTGCATGTAACGGGGATGACATCACTTGCCATGACGTGTGTCAGACACGTGTTTCACATACCAGTTTTTCCAAACTCCCTATTCCTTTAAAAGGAATACCCTACCTATGGCTCGCGACCCTGCCTCACCTACAACTCTCCAACCGATCCAAACACTAGGGTCTATTCCTTTCTAAAGGGAAACCATACTTGTGGCTCGCGACCCACTCATGGCTCGCGACAAACCAACCGATCCCCATCCTAGGGGTAAGGGTCAAGATGGACGGAGCCTGACCTCCAACGCCACCCCTACACCAATGAAGATAAAGAACGAGTTCAGTTTTGGTCCACCCATATGCAGCCCTACATAGGAGGTCAACACGGATAAAACCTATGGCTCGCGACCCTCCAACGGCCCGCGAGCAACCCTTCCACAACCTAGGAGGTCAAAACGGACGGAGCCTGACCTCCAACGTCGCCCCTACAGCAATGAAGCTAAAGAACGAGTTCAGTTTTGGTCCACCCCTATCCAGTCCTTCACTACTTTGGTTACATGAAGCTGTGTGTAGACAGTGACCTGAACTGTGGCCGATATTTGGTCCTTCCATCCTGACAGTATTTGCAGTCACAGATCGCTCTGGGTCAAGCAGTTTATGTCGAAAGGTAGAACAGCAATCTATCGCTGTACTGCACACCACATTATTCAGCAGACAGTGCCACTGTAGCTACAGTCATTACTATCGCTGTACTGCACACCACATTATTCAGCAGACAGTGCCACTGTAGCTACAGCCATTACCTTTGTGCACTTCTTCCAACCGTCCACTGCAGGACAATTTATACAATCAATACAAAAACACACAGTTGCTGAAACTGTCATTATGCTGTAACTGTACTGCAATATGTGCAATGTTATCATTTACAGAACTGTACAGCAACACATCTTGGGTTTTTACAGAGTTTTATCGCATTTCGCCTAGCAACAGTCACTATTGACAGTGTAGCAAGACCAAGAATTGTGTAATCTCTCTTTTCAATTTATTCGTGTTTGCCGTTCCCACTCGATAATGTGTGGCAGGGCTGACATGTTGACTTACCTGATGGGCAGTAAGACGCAATTTGAAGAACCTAGTCTGTTTCTAGTCTCTTATTTATGTAACAGAGAGGGCGTTCGTCTATTTACATTTATACAATTGGTAAGACTTTAATTAACATAAACTAAAAATATGACAAAACATCTCCAAGAAAAAATTATTCTCTGCCAAACATTCATATAATTCCTGTACTCACAACAACAAAATGTCAACACACACACACACACAAACACACACACTACAAAACTAACAGCTGCACACCCACTAGCCAAAACCACTCCAAACTGTCCCACACACAACACACAATCACAACCATACCGCATTCAAAACTGTCCCTCCCATACACACACACTGCCCCAAAATCCAATCCAAAATGTCTCACACACACACACACAATCCCCCAAACCCACTCAAAACAGCCCCACACACAACAAATATTCACAACCTCAAACCCAATTCAAAATGTTTCCCCACACAGACACTCACTCCCAAAACCCCACTCCAAACAGTCACCCCTACACACTAACACACACACACTCACTCCCCCAAATCCACTCCAAACTGTTCCACATACATACACACTCACTCCAACTGTGGGATACTATGGGATTGTAGCAGTGAAAGCCACAGTACCACATATATATGATATTTTATTTCGTCTAAAAGTAGTCGTACAGTCAGGTTGATAGTTGTATATAATAGACGTGAGTGCGGCCGTTGGCCTGGCCTTGTTGCGTGCGGCTCGATGCCTGCGGCAGTCTGAATGCGGGAATGCGCAGTACGTCTGCGTTGTGTACAGCCCAGGCGATGGTTGCACGTTCCGGGAGCAGCGGCAGACGGCACTGAGCTGTGCGGCTGGTACGGTCCTGGCAGCGCAGCTAGACACGGCTCGGTCGTTAGGTGCCGTGCTGAATTTTGGCGTCAATCATGTTATTCCCTTCTCGGTGTATCGGAGCGGCGAGTCTTCCTTGAGGTGTCTCAGACAGTTACTCCTTTCGACTGCTCTGCGGAACCAACCAACCAAAGGTCTAACTGAGGGCGTTGACTTGCGCGAAGCGCAAGTCGATTACCCTCGGTCTGTATAGCCATTCCTGCCTTAACCGCATCGCTGGGCTCGGTAACAGGCACCTAAAACTATAACAGGGTTTGCGCTTACGCTAACGATTTCCGGTCAAGTTTAAAACTTCAACGCGAGCATACTAAGATCCGACGAGTCTATTCGGGGGAGGGAGAAACTTTGGTTGGAAGGCTTCTGGGATTCGAACCCAGAGTGGTCAAACTAAAGTTAGCTTATTCGGGAGGGATGCGGGCCGTGCTCCGACTTTGTAAGTTGTACCCTGGCATTTGCCTTACGATTGAGGAAAATCACGGAAAACCTCAGTCAGGGTAACCATGACGAGCTGCCGATCCTGTTCTCCTTATCAGGGCACGCAGGTCGACACTTGGTCAGCGCAAGTGCCTGCCCAGCTGCCCTACTAACGGGTTCTCCACATCAGCTAACTTCGAGTCGAACCTCTCAGTTAGGGATCTGATGTGGTCGGAGAAGTAGGGGACTCCCAAGTCGTCGTGAATTTGCCTGTTACCAATGTACAAGGGCGCATTGGTAGCAATGCGAAGACACTTGGACTGCAGTACTTGCAGTTTCCTGATATTGGAGTGTGCGGCTGCTCTCCAAACGGGACACGCATAGTCCATCATGGGACGGATGAACTGCTTATACAGCAGAACACCATTCCCGATGGAGAGACCGCTTCTCCTGTTCAGGAGAGGTCCAAGCGTTCCCAATCTCTGTGCCGCTTTCTAACTCACCTGGTCGATATGCTTCGACCAGTTGAGCCGTTTATCAAGGGTAACTCCAAGATAACGGGCGACGTCGTCCCATTGCATTGGCTCCCCGAAGAGCTGAACTGCTCGGGGGTTCTGGATACGCCTACCAGTCTTGGCGAAGAGCATCGCGGAGCTCTTCGAGACATTGATGGCGATCCTCCATTCACTCAACCACCGTTCGAGGTCGCTGAGATAAGTCTCCAGGTATTTGACGAGGAGCGCTGGC
>Ga0268261_10003916_pt1 | contig 11047 bp, 10 predicted proteins | sample TergutNc150P1_FD_190353 | JGI IMG/M metagenome (GOLD analysis project Ga0268261, IMG submission 190353) | Nasutitermes corniger P1 segment gut microbial community from laboratory colony in Florida, USA - Nc150 P1 (SPAdes) (version 2) | ecosystem: Host-associated > Arthropoda: Insects >...
GTCGCAACAGCGAAACATACAATTATTGCATTGGTGCTACGAGTGACAATAATCACAGTTCATTTATCCACAGTGTATTATATGTTTAATTTAAGCATTAATAAATAGTTCCTTTATCTTGCCATCTCCATGAACTTCGGTTTCAAGTCATTGTGTATCTGAACCAGAGCGGGTACAAACAAACTTTTGGTTTCCATAATGTGGGGCTCTTAACCAGATGAATGGTTATCAGCTTCCTAAGAAAGACCCTGTACCATTGAGGTAGTCAGTAAAACAATATTAGATGAAAAGGAAAAATTGGTGATCTCTTCAAATAAATACGTTCCTCCATAACTACTGTCACTGCCTTTTTCTTAGCTCCAAATAATCTCCTCAGAATCCTGTTTTCAAATGCCCTCTATAAATAATATTTACCCAGCATGATGCCCTTCACAATCTTCAGTTTTCAGCCAGGTTCACGTGCCAGTTCTGTAACTGTACATTTAGTATACTGCTATGAAGTAATCAGTTAAAATATTAGAATACTGTTGCTGTAAAAACTTATAATACATCAGAGTTCACCAGTCACTGGCAACATTACTAGAAGAACAGTTTTTAAACACCCTGATGATGGTTTCTGGTGAAATGTCATTCCAAACAGTCTTAACCAACTGCCCAAGCAGTGCTTCAGATAGACTTAATGTTTACCGCTGTTGTTAGTAGGCAGTTCTCAGCGGCCTCTCCCGATACAAGTGTTGTAGTTCTGTAACTGAGAGGTCATGTGTCCTGGTATGATTACTAGATCTGTGTTTAGATAAGAAGTAAGGGTTTTCACTTCATGTGGGAAGCACCTACTCTTTTGTCCCAGACTTCTCTCAGCCATTCAACAAGTTCTCTTCCACTACAGTCAACTATAAATGCACTACGAAATTTTCTTTCAGGAGACTCCTTCTGTTAAGAATAATAATTTGTGTCAGTTTTCATGCCTTGTTGTTTTGACAAGTAGTTATTTTGATCTCCCTGCATCAATTGCAGTATTGTCAGCACATCAAGAAATGCTTCAGATTTTATGTAAATTATCCATTTGTACTAAGAGGTAATCATGTTTCTGGCACTGGTGTGCTATAATTTTTCAAGGTAGTCTGTGGGAAGCTATTGTGCTAATGTACACTCCAATGAAGAACTAACCATTTATAATACACATCTTATGGCCCATAAATGGAGAGTATTGATTCTGGTGTTTTAGATGTGCTGTACCTTTTCTTTCAACAGGGTCAATCAGGATCTTTGCCCAATTCTTTAACAACCTGTAACTTTAGGTATCCGAATTCCAGTCACCTACAGGCATATACATTACGAAGTCAGCTCTAAACTGTGTATAATCACTGTGGCAACAGTGTACATTCCTATATTAATCTAGCAACAGCACATACAAAAATATTCTCCTCTTCACCCAGGAAGTGTTAACTTTTTGTATGAATATATGACAAACTTCCATTTTGCAGACAAATCAGAAAAAAAATAATATATAATCTTATATGTGGGTAAATATGGTTTGTCCTTCCCTTAATCTGTAAGATGGAGCTCACACATACGTGTAAATTCTATTGCCGACTTCAAGAAACCTGAAATGCTAAACAAACTGACAACTGCTTGATATTTTAAGGCTGATATGTTGGTCTTGTTGGACACTTAAATTGCCACTGTTCGAGGGTTAAGTAATGCGTGTGTAGCTGGGTAAATAGTCATCAGGCACCAAATAGCAGCTATACTGTGGAGAGAACCCAATATCAGTTCATTTGTAGAATGTGACCAGTGTGTGACAGAACAGGGTATACAGGATATGTCAGAAATACAGTGAAACCCTCTTAAGACATTTTTTGGAAAAGCTCAAAAAGTGAAACTTATTGAGTATGCCTTAAGAAGGGTATGCCCAAAAATGTTACTTTCTGATTGTGAACTAAAATTAACATTACATTTGCTAAAATATTATTTGTTATACATTCTGCATTAAATAAATAATTTTCACCATCAAACCACATATCAAGTCTCACCTTCTTTTGTGATTCTGACAAATTCTTGAACACATGATCTCTTTTACAAGCACAGTTGGTAGCTGAAAAGGACGTTCTCACAGTAGCTATTCCATAAATACCAATTCCACACCAAGTTCTGTGTCTTATATTTTAACACAAAATCAACTGTTTTGCAAGGAAAATTTTAAGTAGCATATATTACATTTACTATACCCAGCTTATGTTTTATGTTGCTTTTGATGCAGCCTCCATGCAGATCTCTGGTCCAGTAATTAATTCCTCTAGAGAATGACAGCTGTACACACATGATCAATTTGAAGTGAACACGAAATGAGTATAAATTCTGCATATAGAATACTTCAGATTACTGGAATTAAAGCAAAACAGTCACAAAAAGGATTCCAAATTTACCAATACCACATACAGCTGATGTTCAAAAACCAACAATTGCTTAAAATTTGTTTTGCGCATTCACATGCAGGAACTGCATTACTTGTAGCAATTAAGATCCTGTTTTCAAAGTAAAAACCTTGATTAACCATGCACAGCTATAATAAGGACACCTCAAAGAGAAGAAAATACATAACACATGCTACAGAGTAATGAAAAATTTACAGTAGTTTAAAGGTAACTGAGACCTCACTAAAGTGTAATGTAAAAACATGAAAAACTGATATGGTTTAAAGGTTTTGCATGAACTGCCTGATGATTCCTTTGGAATTGAAACTTGTAACAATGTAGAATTGAAACTTGTAACAATGCAGAATACCATTCATTAAATAAGAGGTCTGTCTTATGTTTTATTTTATTATTATGCAAACACTGTAACATAATGGAATGGCTCAGAATAAGCAGGCTCCAAAAAAAATCATACTTACATTCTAGATTACACTGGGCTATGACACTGCATCACTCTATGTGAAATGCAAGTGTGTAAATTGATGGTCCTGCAGTCAGGACTTGACATCATTTCCCACCATATATTTCCAGAGATTAACATTAAGTGGCTTATCTGTACCTCTGATCTGTAGTGAAAAGGGCCTTGGAGATTAATCTTTACAAAGAGCATTATTTCCGTCACTGTGTTGGTCACAAATTGAAACTGGAAACTGCTTAAGATTTTTATGCAAAAATATACTGAATGGATGAAAAATTCATTGCATCACGAACTTCCATTGCTTCTTGCATGAGAAATATTTTTTATGTGGAAAACATAAAAAGGGCAATGAACATTTTAAGCAGTGAGAGAATTTTGGTAATAAATTATTCTAATGCCTTTTTTGGAAAAAACATTACCTTCAATGCCAAGTTGGTCAAGGTCAATGTCAACTTGTCTCTGTACTTAATTAAGCCCCACACCACAGAGGCATATAAGGTAGTGGAGGTACAATTCCACACGTTCTTAACCTCAGCACTGGATGGGGTGAGTATTTATCTTCATGTTCTAGTCACCTTATGGCCTGAGAAATGGTCCTACAAGCTGCTGTCAATTCAAGAAAAGCTATGTGTTATAAACATGGTAGATACTAGTTAAAACTTTCCTCACAAAAATATGCTTAAGAATTTTGTGCTTCTGTATCAACTTAAAATATGGGACATGGTATTCTGTGTTTTAGTGAAGAGAGAATCTGTAAAAAGTGGAAACAGCAAAATAAAGGAAGATGGAATCAGTATTTTTCAAACAGTTCTGGTAAGAATGGGCTTTTCATCTACCAGTTGTGCTTGCGCAGGAAATCTGTGTTCCAGAATGTGCCCAAATCACTAATGGTGAGACTTGGGAAGTGTGGTTTGATGGTGAAAATGAACACCTTAATGTGAATTTGATAAATAATAATAATAACATAGCAAGGGAAACAAATGTCAAATTCAGTACAGAATTGCAAATCAATAAACTTTTTAGGCTCACTCATCTATGAATCTTCATGCTTGACATTTTAATATTTTTCCTAAAATGTCTCAAGTTGGATTCACCGTATTTTCATCTTTCGGTAAGGGGCAATACTGGAGTACATATTTGATCAAATGCTAACCAATGTTCAAATGACAATCAGACAAACTGCAAATAGCAACTGGATATTACCCCATACTGGTGACTGTTAAATGACATAATGACTCTATTCCCTAATGCACATAACAGGTCACTGATGACTTGGGCTGGGAATGATTGACTGTAGTATCATCTGGTAATCACTGAAATTATTACTATTATTTGCATACGGACACTTTATTTTACATTTCATAAATATCTTAACAAACCGAAGAATACGTTACTTCGGAAGGTTACAAAATCTATGCCATTTTGTTGACAACTGCAAGGTGCAGAGTTGCCAGCTGATTTGTCCACTTGTCTAGGGCATTGTAACGCGCTGCACACACAGACTGTTTGTCCAGCTCTAGTACCTGGTTCACCTGATCAATACGGCCCCGTATCGTGCTGAAAAAAAAAATTGCATGCATGCAATGAACACGTATATGGTAGTGGAGGCATAGCTCCACACATGCATAAGCTCAGCATAGATGGAGTCTAGCAGTCACCATACCCACCTGTCTAGAATGCAGGATACTAGCAGACTCTCCACATCACAGGCATCAATGTTCAGTTCCTTTGAGATGAATGGGATGTGTATCCTTGTGTATGGGGTGATCAACTTGATGAGCACCTGAGTGCGGATATTACGAAGCAGGTCTGCCACAACACAGATCATTTTCATACAGCACCAGGATTACCAACATCAGATACATGTGATTTCAGGCTTCCACCAGAAGTAGATGAGATCTGTGCTCTTCTGGAATATTATGCACCATAGAGTGGTAATCCTTACCAACATTTCAGGACAACCTATCTGTCCCATCTTCAAGGGTCAAGAAATCCTGGGGGGTGGGAACTTGAAAATGGGACCGACAGATTGTCCCAAAACATTGGTAATGAATTACCACTATAAACTGTATAATATCCCAAAGGGGCACAGATCTCAATATCGGCTACAGTTACAATGCCCATTAGAAATGACACAATCACTATAAACAGTGCGCTACTAAGGGCAATGATGAAATTCACTGTAAAACACAATTCAGATCTGGGTAGTTTACACTCAAACAGCAGGGTTACCAATTCCCAACAATTCAAAGGAACATACTGCTTTCATCTTCAAGGGTCCAGGATCCTGTAAAAACCTTGCTGTGCCACACTTTGAGGTTCTGTTACAACATCTCACAGAAGGGACTATGGAAAACCATGGACAGTAAGTTAAGGACAGCTCGAAAATAAGCACCATTACTAACCATAGCAGAAACAGATTCCGTTGACTTCTGACTCCAGCTTTATTACTCTATCAATAAAGTTCAACTATATGCAAAAACTGTAAAGTTTATGACAATACAGCACGATCAACAATACAGCACGATCAACAATACAGCATGATCAACAATACAGCACGATCAACAATACAGCATGATCAACAATACAGCACGATCAACAATACAGCACGATCAACAATCTTCAAAGACTGATCATTCTCAGGCTACAAAACAATGTTGTTTCAAATATAGAAGTTAAAAACCATTTAATGAAAAGTTAAAGGACCATGAATGGCATAGAATTATAACCTATATGAAGGTAGTGTCATCATGAAATCAGTCTAAAGTAATTTAAGAAAAAAAAGACACTTTGTTACTGGCCAGGCTTTGAATTCTGTAGCTTCTGAATGTAAGTCACAAATGATACCACTATGCTACACTACCCAGTCTCTCATAATGTATGTGATCTGGAAGTTAATTTGGAGAAAAATGTTTCTGAGATGTAATGTCATGTACTTTGGTACAAAAATTAACCAGTATCACGAAGGAATCGCCTGCCTGAATTTTCAAATCTCTGGCCCCAAAGATGGAGGACCCTGTAGATTTAAAATCCCAGATGCTAAACTGTTACCCTTGAATTATGACCACCAACATCACAGTCAGGATACACACACACACATATATATATATATATATATGAGAAAATTACAGTTACACTGAAGCAAGACAGCAAGAAATGTAAAAAAACAGAGACCCGGATAATCCAGGGAAGAAAGTATTCTGAATAAAATGACACAGAAAGCCACAGCACAGAATAAGGCCAAAATGACACAGAAAGCCACAGCACAGAATAAGGCCAAAATGCAAACCAAAGGCGAGAAAACGTTTAGTGCTCATCACAACAGTTGCATACCGTTACGTACATACATTGGGGACTAATTAAGTGCATAAACTTATTCCATTATATTATCTACACTGACCTTCAATATGTTCTCGTATGAAGGGGTCATCCATGATGTTGCGACGGTTCTGTTTCAAGATCGTCTCAAATTCATTTATGTCATTGTTTTGATAAGATGAGACAAGATTTGTCATTGCCAGGATCTCTGGGTCATTCTTGTAAGGTTTCGCCTCCTGTGAGTCAAATGGGTTAATACCAGACTTCATGAGCCTGAAACAAAGGGTCATACAGATAACCTGGAATTCTGTACCAGGTAACTCCACAGTACAGGGTTTCCTGGAGTAGATGCAGGTGGTCAAAAAATTCTATCCTTGATTCAGGTGTTCTGAGATGGTACACAGTGCTGACTAGGTACACGTTTACCAGTAAACGTGGCATAACTACCCACAGGACTATCCTCTTGTGGAACACAAAGGTTCATTACCACTACCACAAAATCCCATCAATGGGGCTTCAGATCAGTGAGTTTCATGCTTCATGTCAGTTCAATGTGAAAGATTTTAAGAATTTAATGAAAAGAATGCAATCCTTACTCCCTTACAGGCATTGTCCACATATATCTGCAATCAGCACACTTCAGTTCCAACATGAAGCTTTCTTCACCAGTTTTACTAACTTTATACCAGAAGTCATAAGCATAGGTAAAGGTAAAGCAATCCCATTACAGGCCTGGACAGGCCCTGAGGGTTCCAGGAGGCTGAGGCTCCCAGATGTCCAGACAGTCGGCACATGAAGGTAGTAAGGTTGTCAGCCCTACGCACCGGCCGCCTTTACCCCCAGGAAATATTCCTGGTACTCATTTCTGTTAGAGGCTGAGTCAACTCCAGGGCCATAGTGCAGCTGGAAGGATAATGTCAATGAAAAATTCCAGTGACACCATTGGGAATCAAAACCGCGACCTTCCAACTTGTAGCGCAGTGCCTCAACCAACTGCACCACCGCGTGCCCCCATTCATAAGCATAAGATCCACTATTAGCATAAGCTTGAGACATAGCAGACAGCAATTTATTAAAAATATAATAGACAATATGCTTTGACTTTACAAGTAAAATCAGCACACAAATGTTTAGTAAGCTCTCTTCACTGTACACACTGTAACAGAGAAGTTGACACCAGTAGGATATGTAACAAACTGAACTGACCAACATCAACAGTTAAAGCACAACACTGCAAATATATACACTAATCAAGAAAGCACAACATTGCAAATATACACATCAATTGAGAACTTATCACTGTTCTAAATGCCACAGCGAGAATTTCACACCCAAAAATGATTTCTTTACTAAATTCTTCATACACTTAGACCACGATTAAAAACGTATTTATCGCTGGCCTCTGTGGCAAGTTCACAAGCACTTCCAGAGCCTTGCTTACAAAAAATTCACACTTCTGCCATTTCTTAAAACAGTAAAAACAAACTCACAGAAGATTACTTTAATGAAACATCGATACTCACATGTTTGCTAACACAAGGTATTTCAGGCACGTTGTACGACGTGGACTGCCCGACTCATCGTAGTTTTTAAAAGCCTCAAAAAAGTCAGTGTGTGCCTTCTCAAATTCTCCTTCCCGGAGATGCATCTTCCCACCACACTCTGCGACACACACAAAATTCAATGACAACACTGACAATACCAAGCAGGTCACTGTGACATCATATCATCTTGCAGCTTCATCCCCGTGTTTTGGAGAAACAGGGTCAAAGTCAACCGGATCAGGAAACAACGAACTATAATAAATCACACACACACAGCGAATAAGTCATTCTTCACACCAATGTTTAGCACTTTGCACTGCCATCTTCAGCTTCATGCAATTTTAGATGATAAAGTTGCCAAGAAATGTCAGTTCCTAAGTAATCAATACAAAACAAGCGTATTGAACTCTGGGACAACAATGTGATCCTGTACCTTACAAACACTTCACAAAGAGTTCTTGCACCTCCACTCTATAATCCAACCATCAACACTACTACTACAACACACATTTCTTTCATCACAGTACAATATATATGAAACCAGCTGCAGGAGCCAGAATAGCATAATTAGCACAGTGACTAGGCTATGGGCTTCGAATCCTGCTTAGAGCCAAAATGTTTTTTCTCATTTAAGAACATCCAAAATGGCTCTGAGGTCCAGCCATCCACCTACTCAATGCGTATCAGGGGTTATTTGGCTCTTTCCACAGGGGGTAAAGTGGCTGCAGAAGGAGGCTGACCACTCACCTGCACCTAGTGCTAAGGTTATGCATGAATGTAACTATACCTCCACACCCCGTATATGCCTTTATGGCAAGCACAGGAACTTCAACCTTAGAACTAGATTCACATATTTTTTTCCACAACACACAAAGTGTAATCAATCAGCTTCCACCACTTGGCCTCCATCACTCTTCCATCACCACAGTTGCCACAAAAGTAATTTTGCTTCAAGCCACACTCCTCATAATGTTTTAGTAGTATTAATGTCTGGAAAGTCCTTTCCCTCACACCATGCAAGCATGGCTGCACAGTGCTGAAGAGCAGGTCTGTGCATGGCCCAGCAATAATGCAACATTGCCAAATCAAAAGAAATGGGCAAAAAGCTGTGTTTTGTGTGTGATAATTTTCAATGTTTCTAGTGTGAAAACTTAAGCCCGACTGATCATATGGCAAACATGACGCCCAAGTCCCCTCCCATTTGCACCTCCCCAATAGAAGACTGCAGTATTGCAGTTACATTACCCCGTTCAGTACACAGTAACACAGTGACACTGAGGGCACCCACCTCGTATGACACCCATGATGAGAGGGTGTGGGATTGCAGACTTAATATGTAGTGACTGTTCATACAGCGTTTTTAGCTTCTTATTGTTCTTCTGTGCAGTGTACATCTGTATCTCCAGAGCGTAGATCTCCAACAGCTGTGTTCCCTTCTTCAGATCATCCTCACCTTCATCTGTCTGCAACACAGATGTGCAGCCTCTATCACAAATGAGCACCATTCCCCTAAACAAATCTTTATCTTTCATTTATTAACAACAATCCCAATAGATCAAGGGTATAAAGCGCTGAATAGTAGAATGTTTGGTGAACAATGAACGGAAAGGATGTGGTAGGAGTTTATCATGAGCCGCTTTCAGGTACCCATACGGACTGATGAAAATCACAAAACATCCATCATAACAGTCGGTCTCCAAACCAAAATATAAACCCAGAATTCCCACATAAAGGTCCAGCACATGTAAGCAGACATCTGAAAGTGTAATGACTTAACAATATAATTAAACTAACACTAGCATATCACTATCAGATTTATTTACAGTTGTTAGGAATGATACACACTATTCCACACTATCATCTTCTGCATTATTTTGAATTTTGGGTCTTACGTAAGATTAGTGGCCCCCCAACCTATCAGAACTTCCCACAAAATTGGGCACTATTACAAATACATATGCAAGAAATGCAAGGAAATTTCAAGATGAATTCATGCAAATCTGAGCTCTGGAAACCGAGCTCTGGAAACCATCAGACAAAATGAAAATTTATATGACTCACCTGGCAGGACTGGTGCAGCTGCTTGAGTATCTTGGCCAACTTATTGAAGTCTGAACGGTCAAAGTACAATTTTCCGAGCTTCGTGTTTGTTTTGAACCACAGGCGGTCATTTTTTGCATCTTTCAGAGCCTCCAGTGTCGTTTCGTAGAAGTCTTGCAATAATTCCATCTGTACAAGTACTGATGTCAAAGTGCTTAAATCTCTTAACATACTCATATTTCATGCTTCTGCATATTAAAGAAACAGGATGGGAGAGAATGGATTGGATTAATCTGGCCCAGGATAAAGACAAGTGGCAGGAACTCGTAAACCTTCAGGTTCCTCAAAATTTGGGAAATTTCTTGACTAGTGGAGAATCTAACAGCTCTTCAGGAACTACATGCAACTCTCATTTCATGGCACACATAAACTGCTGCTGCACAACACACCAGTTCTGTTGGCAACTGGCAGCACTGCTTCCCAATTACAGTCAAAATTTACATCTGAGCCACTTGTCAATAAACTATTCAACCATCCAACTGCCTGACTGACTTACAAATAAACTGAGACCACTTCAGTCTTAGCATTAGTAGCTACACGAATGATCACAAAGTCCTGCCACTGAACTCCTTCCCATGTCAGTCCATTCCATTAAGACCATAGGTTTCTCAATGATTAACATTTTTGACACTGTTCATCATCCCAGCTTTTCGAAACACAACATTTAATTTCAAACTTGGACAAGAGTTTGAGACTACCTCTGCCAAGAGCATAAGGAAGCAGAAACTTTAACCTGTTATGACAAATGAAACAGAATCAGCTGTCGAAACACTGTGGTTCTGACAAAAACAGCACGAGAGGTATGTCAAAATATGAGCAAAAAAAAGGCAGTTTACTCCAATTCACATCAGATCTTTATAATGTTTTAACTTCTAAGTACCAGCTTATAAATTCCTGAGTGCTCCCAAGAACTGCTAACATTTTTTGGATGATACAAATAAAATAAGGTTCATGCAGTTCTCTACTGCAGTATCTATGATAAAAATTTACAGAACATTCTTATTTAGCCATTTAACACAGTGCTGACACATGCATCCCTTCCCAAGTAACTATTTTACACATTAAGCCACACTTCATGTATGGATTGACAGATCACTCCGTGTTTCATAATGCAGTGGTGAAAAAAAAAATAAATAAATAATACAAAAACACACACACACACACACACACACACACACACACACACACACACA
>Ga0268261_10003917_pt1 | contig 11047 bp, 6 predicted proteins | sample TergutNc150P1_FD_190353 | JGI IMG/M metagenome (GOLD analysis project Ga0268261, IMG submission 190353) | Nasutitermes corniger P1 segment gut microbial community from laboratory colony in Florida, USA - Nc150 P1 (SPAdes) (version 2) | ecosystem: Host-associated > Arthropoda: Insects > Digestive...
ATATGACATTAGTAGCGTAAGGGTTAATGATTTAACCCTTATCCTGCTAACGTGGAGAAAATGGTGAACTCCTAATAATGCCAGCAAATAGCAGATGGGATTTAATTCAGCGTTTAAAGGGTTAAAGGGAAGTCTCCCATTTTCACAGAGGTAATGTAATGTTCAGTCCATTATGAAAAGATCTCCTTCTGAAGCAGGAAGTAACCAAGAATTAAATAAACATAGTGCATGAAAACGTACACTATTATGACAGTGGTCACACTTCAAGATGTAGTTAACATATATTTCCTGAATATAAATGAACTATGTACGAGAGAAAAAATCAGCTGCTATAAAACACAGTGTTATCTCATTTTACATTTTCAGTCCTTCTGCACAACATTTTAACAGTAACACCGCAATACGCAGTTGGAAAAAAAGGTAATAAAATATAGTAGTATTACTAAATTTACTGGATCTACCTTCCACAAAGTGTTTACTAGCAAGAAATGCTTTGAGTTATACATTACTTTGGAAAATAACTGTTTCATTGTAAGTTATTAGACATGAGATTCATAGTGAAATTTGAATAATAAAATTTTACAAATTCTTAACAAATATTACACCGTAGAAACAGCACACTGAATACAGTTTCACATATAAAGCAATGTGTCAATGTCAGGTAGAGGAGTGCACTCAGTATTTGCACTCTTTCACTGCAATGGCATTTGTCCGTAATATTTGGGTGGTGCCCAGAAATTACGATATTTTCAAGTAATGCTGGAAAAATCACTTCAAATATAAGTAGGACCTTAAAGAATAGTAAACAAGTAAAAATAAATCACATGAGAAAAACGCAAACGTTACCTGATATGAAATGGCTTCACCCCTGGCCGTACACTCTTCACTTCAATGTTAAGGTACTGTGCTCCACCAGGACCACTAGGGGCAACTTCGTGAGTGTCACTGCTACTCAGGATCAGAGCTGCATCACTCTGGTGGGCCACATCTAACCAATAGGGCGTGACTTTCACAATCCAGTTGTCTGTTGCGATGAATTTTACTACCGAATTTGTCTCAATGCAGATCTTGTCAACTCTGCAAAAGAACTGAAACTGACATGTACTGCAACATGATTGGCTACTTGACTGATTGTGCTATATTACCTGTTACTATTTGTGGTATTACAGGTGGTGAAAGAAGGAAAAATGATTACCAAGACTTGCAGAGGAAAACAAACAAGAAATGGTATAAGCACTTCTGAAGGTGACGTCAAAATTTTATGTCATTTATACGTAAAGTCTGTCACCAATGTAGATATACACACTGCATTATATATTGTAAGCTGATCACAGGAGCTTGGACAATACTTTCAGTGGCATGTATTTCATAGGTACTGTTATTATTAAGTTCCACAAGGAATTATCAGAACACCATGCATACAGTGGACGTTTGGGTACAAACACACATAGCTTTGTTATGTGACAATCTGTCATTCACGCAGTTAATGACCATGCTGTGAATGGTACAGCAAAGATTTAATATTCTGTTCACTCAGATCTTTATCCTGCAACGAGACATATAAGTCAACAAATTTCCATAGCAAAATCCCTCATAAGAAAGAAACTTACAACAACAAAATTTTGAGATCCATTCATCAGTAGCCACAAAGGTCATAAAAAATGCCAGATAATGGGTTCAATTTGTGACAAAAGAGAAAATCTGGGCACAAATGTTAACTGAAGAAAAAGTTACAAGACATTCACATATGGTTAGAGTCACATGAAACAAGAAACTGATATATCAAAATATGGTTCTCTCTCATTGTTAGTATAAGCTTAGAATCATCGTATAGTCTTTCAACAGAACTGTCTATATTGTAAATAACCCATGACCATGCACTGAGCAATTAGATATGTTTTATAAGTTTATGTGCATTTGTTGGTTTTGTTACCATGTCTAAATTGTGTTGAGACAATCCACATCTTTATGTTACAATGTTCAGTGTCTTTTTTTTAAATCAATGTATGATGCTGGTCTCCATATTGTTATGTATGTAAGTTTTTTGTTCTGCTTGCAAAAGTACATAACACTACACTTTAGGGTTACCTGACATAACTTCACATTTATAATTTTCATACATAATACTCAAAATACAGTTTGAAAATGTAAAAATTCCTTTATCTTCACCCTTTATGGATTACAAACTCTAACCCATACTAGGTGATCTGTGCTCTGACCTGTTCCAACTCAGAATTAACTTCTGAAATTATGACTCTTTCAGACCCTTGAGAGGGATCCTTGGACAAGGGACCACCCCATCACAATACAAGCACATACAAGATACATGCTTATTACTGGGATTTGCACCCATGGTTTAATTGTTCAAGCAGTCAGACAGGACATGCATTAAGCTGCACTGTAATCAGCTTAACTCCACCATCAGCAAATGCATTTTTGGAATCTCTCTAAACCAGCAGTGAACAAATCCCAGGTGACAGGTCACTAGGCAACTACAGTTATAAGTCCTCAGTATGGAATGTGCCTCATTTCACCTTACTGACATGATGATTTTGTGGCAGCTCCTAGATTTTTGGAAAATCTGTGCACCTCTGCTCTAAACTGCTCATTGGACCCCTGTTTTCTGCAAAGACAGTCAGGAACTCATTGTCCTATATCCCTCACTCACAAATGGACACTGACACTGTTACACAGTAAATATCACTACAACTCTCAGTACAGCAACATCATCCAACATTCACCTCCTAAATTCCGTGTTGATATCAGATGCTACAGATATCCAGTCTGCATTGTGGTTACAGAAACAAGCAAGAATTTTAGCTACAGGATGACACTTCCAGTGATCTTGCCACCAACCCCATACAAGGCACATTGCTGCTAATGGTATCATAAGGGCAGAAAAAACAAACAGCTGCCATACTGCACCACCTTGCCAGAATATGGTCGAAAGATTTGAGTTATCCAAAAAATACAATCCACTCACATAACCTGCAAAAAACATTTGCTATAAGTCATCACAGATAATTTTATGTTATCTGATATAACACAGGGAGTAAGTTAAATGAATGCCAGAAAATAACTTTCCAGTTTCACTGTCAAAAACCTTGATATAGTTTTAAAATTGGTTTTTCATCTCATTACATGACAATATCTATGTGCAGCCCTCCCAGTGTACTTCACCTGCCCACTTTTCATTACATTTCCTACAAAAATTAAGACGTTTGCTTCTTTACCACAGATGTACAATGATCAACTTGTGTAATTTTTATTCATGAAGGAAAAATTGCAATATTATTCTGATCACATTTATATATGAAAACAAATGATTAAACTGTCATCTCTTTGAAAATTACATGCGCTATACAAATACTGCTGTAATCAACATTGGCATTCAGATAAAGTGACACAAAGAAAATTTTTAACAGAAATCTTTACTGTCCTACAAAAGATGAAATTAATATTACACATTAAAACTCACTGTACTATACAATTTTCCAATGTTCTAAAATATGACTGGCATCAGAATGATAAAAAATGTGTACTGCATTTCAGCCAGACAGCCTGAACAGCACAGAAAACTAATGAAACTGAAGCAGAGGTACATGACTTTGAACAGGGACTGGCTGAGGTTAAGAATCTTGTGCATGCAATTATGAACATTCAAGACTCCAAAATAAGTGGCAAATTCCTTCAGCAGTTAAGTATTTATCAAATTCTTTAACAATATTTCTGCTCCATGTACTGCAAGAGTATGTCTGTTAACTACAAGATAACAATTATGACATGAAAATAAACCACAATCATTATTTCATATAATCACATAAAATATACTCACTTACAAAAGCTGTCATGACAAATGCCAATATATTATTAAAAAAAACTTCCTGGGGATCATTATTGCTCATAAGAGTGAGGAATAAAATTGTACTGTTGCATAAAGGCAATTTAAATTTTCTTGCTGAGCAGGTCAACATAGGTGAAATGAATTCTGAGCTACTGTTAGAATACTCAGCCAGGGCACCAACTGCCCTATTTGACATTTTTCACGATTTCCCTCTGTTCTATCAGGGAAAATCCAGGCATTGACCACTTCCTCCCTCATCCCTTGTAACCATTCTATTATTATTATTATTATTATTATTAATTCAATCAGTCATACAGTCACTCTAGACATGTCAAGTATGTCATAAGTATAAAATGTAACAACATTATCTTAGAATAAACAAATGTTAGATTATCTTACATAAGGTCAAATAACTCTTATGGATGATGCAGCATTGTTACATAATGCATAAGTAAACTGAGCTGGATAAGTGTCCCAGTATTCTATTCCTAATCACTGCATTGCATACACATACACACACACACACACAATAATTTATGCATAGGAACGTTATAACTTGGTGTTGATAATCTTATACAGACATAAACTTACCAAGTGGCAAAAGAGAATGACACAGAACAGTTGCAACAATTCTACGCATGTGATACTGTATAAAACCTTCATTCTCACTTCCTAACCAAGGAGACAATAAACATTGAACAGTGAATCCTGCCGATACAAATTCACTAGGTGGGTATACAACACACAGAGAAACCACTATATAAAATATTGTAAATAGTAATGACGATGTCATGGTCATCTAATTATTCAGTTTATTTGTATCATGATATGTTATTCCATCCCACTACGTATGAATGTAAATTATAGCGCTCGCCGTTTGTTTTACTTGCTCGAAGCTCATAACACGTGCATTACTTCTACTGTTACCAATGAAACTGACGTGTGATCTGCTTTAGAAGCACAACACTGCAAGGCTGAATACCAACACTTGCGCTAAAACATAACAAAACACCTCCTTTCGTTTGACCATGGATCAAAATTCGTACGAACGGCTAAACCCACAAGTTGGATTCTGTGGACAAGACCATGGATCAGAGTGAGCTAGACGATATATTCCAGAAGATAAGACATGTTTATCAGTGTGAAAACTTATGTTTATCATTGTGAAAACTTCCAACTACTTATCATTGATATGTTGGTAAATAAGTGGGGCGAGATAGGGCAGTCCCCCAAGTAGTAATCTGTATGGCAGTCGGTATAGCGACTCTCTAGGGGCTGGACGGTCCGGGGATCGAAACACGTTGGCGGCTGGGGGGGGGGGATTTTCCGCACTCGTCCAGACCTGCTCTGAGGCCCACCCAGCCTCCTACACAATAGGCACCAGGTCTCTTTCCAGGCGGGAAAGCGGCCGGGGCGTGGAGTTGACCAGCAACCCACCAATCTAGTGCCGAGGTTAAAGAAAGAGTATAGCTATAGCTCTACTTCCCCTCTGGACCTTCGTTGTCTGTTCTAAGGTGAACTTTACCTTTATGTTTGGTAAATACTCCACGTATGTTAATTATTTAACCGTTATTTATTTGCTGCTTTAATAATATTGGCTCTAAAGGAAAACGTCCGCAACCACAGACCATCTAGTTCCGCAACTGTGACTCATGGCGTTGAATCGGAGTCATTGGAAAGCATTCCATGGCGTTGGGCGTGTTGTTTAATGGCGAGTGCGCGGTCATGGGTTGTAAATTTGTTTGTGTAATATTTTCACTGGTGCTTTTGTTCTTGTGTACGATAAGTAATTGTGGAGGCAAGTAAAGCATTATTCAGTTTTGTTCCCTGCATGTTGACTAATACAAATACAAATGAGAAAAGATGGAGGAATCCGTGTTAGGCATCCTATTTCTTTGCCTTAAACAAGGTTAAGATGATTGCATGTAACAACGGCGTAGTGATTTATAAATGAGAACAAAAATGACTTGTGACTGTCATTGTGAATGGGTATGATGTTGGAAAAGGGTAGGTATTTTCAGGGCCTGTTTTAAGACATTTGTGGGCTGAGTGTAATAATTAATGGTGTGTCTCCACCTACGCCTATTGCTGAACTGACAGTACAGACAGAGCACTGTAAAAATTTATGTGCAAAGTATGTTTGCCACAAAATCTGAAATACAACCAGCCGTCGGCTGCATAGATTGCGATAGTCTAAACTCGACCCTGCTTATTATGTGAGTGGAAATGCGTTAACCATCAAGTGTTCGAGTAAAATTGAAGTGTACAGTCTGTGTCCAGGTGAGGGCTTCTTCAGCCTGTATCATCGAATTTGAAAAGCGTCTGTCATGATCACAGAGGCATTTTAGTGTCATGTTTGGAAAATCCATTACTGTATATATTAAACCTATTCCAAACATGTTTCTCTTTTAACTCGGTTCTTTCAGATGGGTCTGGGCTACAGCTATAGGAGTGAAATGAACACTGCTAGCCAGGCATAGGGCACTCCAGTGTTAATGGTATTTAAATTTGACCAACGAGACTGTAGCTTTGTCTGCCTATGCCCTGTCGTACTCTCAAGATGCATATTTTGTTAACTGGTGCCAGCATAGGATGCATATCATCAGTTATTAGGGCATTCTTGATCACACTGTTAATTTGGGGTATTTGGACTACATTTGGTTTGGCTTGGCTTGGCTTACTATCAGCTGCCTAGGTGAAAAGCTTCTGCATGAACAAATGTCCTCCCGTTCATTGTGATTTATAAGAGTTTCATTAACAAACATGTTGCACTATTAATAATTTTTGTTTCTCTCAAGGTTTGTGTTGATGCGTGATTTATTATTGTGTCTTGATATGTTAAATATAACAAGTATAACATAACATGTTAAATGTGCTTCAGTGGACAGGTATACCCCACTGATGAATTAGTATGTGCAGGTGTTTTATTTCCAATACCTGTTCATAATTTGTTTGTTTGTTTGTTGTGGTTACTACTGCTGTCACTGCTAATGTAGTGAAGCTGTTTTCTCAAAAAAAAATTAGTAACATCATTACTGAGCAGACATAATTTATGTTTTATGGATTATATAAATTAACAAACAAGTTCATAAAAACAGATTATTTGTACCAGTTCTTTTTTTTTTTTTTAAATATACCATGACCAAATTATTAAGTAACATGCTTACACTGTTTACCATTCTGGTTAGGTGGCAAAACTGTATTCAGAGTTCAGAAAAGTATCATACTGCCCATATAATAAGACCACAGAATCTGAAATGAGTGGGCTTTCCTGCAGTGTTAGAAATGAGCTTGAAGTTATAGTTGATATATAACTTCAATTTATCATTGTTTATTGCTGTAATATGCAGATATAATATTACATAGTTTAATTTAGCAGAAGCCCCATTTCTGTTATTTGTCTATATTTCACTTTAACTGATGTTTGTAACCTACAGAATCCATTAACTTAAAAAGTATGGTAAGTTTTATAGCAGTGTGTGAATATATTCTACATATCATGGGTGCTATTTTATGGTGGCAGATACATTTTGGTGCCTTGGAATGCTCTTAATTAAGGACAAGTCAGAATTCAGATTTGAATATCTGGATGAGGCACTGAACCCAGGATCCCCCTGTTTGCCGAGCTGTGCTGAAATGCAATAAATGTAGCAGAGCCATAATTTAACTTTAGTAAAACTTATTATATGCGATGTATACATTCATACAAAGTTTCATTTGTAAACTGGAAAGTATGACTCATGATGATGATGATAACATGGAAACAAGGGTAATGTTGTAGTGGATTTTAAATAAATGAGATGTAAGTATGTGGACTGGCTTCAACTGATTCAGGATACAGACCACTGTCAGGGAGATGATGATCAAGATGATGATGATGATTCAGGTTTCTAGACATTGGTATGTGATGAGGTTGGGGGAAATGATGCCAAAGGCAGGTAGAGCATGAAACTGAACACACACACACACCTGAGTGTGATGTGGCCATTAGACATAGGATGTTCCTTAATCTGTACTTTGATCAGAAACTACTTGTGTTGGGCAGTTTTTTCATGCAGATTGTGTTGCAGGTCAGCAAGATGCAGAAGACAGCAACAGAATTGTGTGGTGCACTATCAGCTCTGAGGAGCAGCAGAAGTGTTTGAATTTTGCACAGGCTGTTGAGAGGGACTGGAATCTGTTTGGATCTGCAGCAATGAGGCTAGAATGTAAACGGGTATGTTTAGCAACTTTGTCACATGAATGATTGAAATACTGCAGAATTTGTAACAGATCCAACGGTTTGATTGGTATGAATACTGACCCTTATTGAGGATTGGTTGCCTGTTTACTCGTCCCACTTGTTACCTTCCTTTTGCAGTAACTTACGAGATACATGCATAGCATAAAAGTTTTGGCATTCTTGCTCCCATTGTAATTATGTTGAAAATTGTATGACTTCTCTAGAGAGGTTGAGGGGTATAAGTTATTTATTTTGTTTTTCTCTACAACTTATGATTCAAATGTATTTACCCTGGAAATGTGTGTAGTTGTTTGTGTGAAGTGTTTTGTTATTCCATGATTTAACCAACATAGGAACGAGGTGACACATCTTGGGATCCACCACTTTCAGGGTGGTGGAAACTTTAGTGAAAGTTCTTTATTTGTGGATTCCCTGGGGTACTTATGAAGGAGTTCCTACTTTTAGAGTAGGCAGGACAAACTACAGTGGTTGGGGACGTGGTAGTACCAAGAGGCCAAAAGTCCTGTGTAAAAGACTGTGGAACTTTATTTTTTTAATGGTGGGTTTTTGAGTTCCTGTCAGTATACAGGCTTGTCCTATTGTATGACAGGCTTACGTTCCTGAAAAAAGTGACACAAATTGAACACAAAATTTCCATTTAAAATGTATTCCCTGGGGTTTAGGTGATTGACAACCTTATCCTTATTCTGTACAGTGTATAGCTATACCACCAGTGGACAAACAGACCTGTAGAAAATATAAATCTATTGTATATATAGTATATATAAATTTTTGTACACTATACACACATTTCTGTACAATCTATTTATTTGTATCTAATTTAGTAAATATGTGAGAGACTCATGTACACAATTGTTAGTACAGTTCATTCCAATAGGACTGCGGTAGTATTGTTACACAAACACTTTAGTTCCTGAGGTAGCACTTTCTGTAATTGTGTTAGCATTTTCACAAATTCTGTGTACACCAATATAAGTGAATCTAATGTTACAGCATATGTCAACAATTCGTTCGCTATTTTAAAGTCAGCTTTGCCGATATTTCACTTGGATTGCACTAGGTGATGTAAATTTACATTTTCCACTCATTTTGTTAACAAACGCCAATGCTGTTGAAGGGAGAACTGCATCAGCCATGTGATAATATCACCAATATGATCACTTCATTCATGTGAGAGTGATATGACGTTTGGCTAGTTTCCAAAACAAGACAAGAGTGGCTGTGGATTGTGTATGCCAAATTGCAATAAACCAAAAATTATCACATACCATTTATGCCAAATCATATTAAGCTGAAAATTACCATGTAAATTTGAAAGTGGTATAAATTTTCAAGTCATGTTAAAGCAGAGTGGTGCAGTAAGAAATTATTTAAAATGAGTGTTGCCTGTATAAAGGATTTTCTGTTAAATTTCATGAAAATGTGTTTAGTTGTTTGAGTGTCATAACAACCTTTATAGATGACAAAAATTCCTTGCTTGAGCTGTAACTGTAAGTTGAAATATATTCCTAGACCTTTTGCTTTTGTACATTTGTCTAATTCAGTTTCTGTCCTCATAATAAGAGACTGCTTTACACACATACTAAGTAGCTGGCAAAACAGCTGTTTTGTATACTCTTATTTTTCAAAATTGTGGAAAGTGGACAGAATGTAACAGTTTTGAAGTTAATAATAAAAGAATTCCCAGAATTTATTCTTTCAGTTGCATCTTAGTGATCCATCAGTTACCATATTTTATACATTGACTGTTATATTTTAGGCCTTCAACAAGGAAGAATGTATGACTTATCTTGATGAAGAGAAGGCCCATGTAACTAGCTTAGATGCTGGAGAAGTATTTGTTGCTGGGCGATACCACAGTCTCATACCCATAATGCAAGAAGTGTACAGTGGTATGTGTTATTAGATTTGCAGTATCAAATAGTAGTATTCCATGTATGTGCTGGAGTGTGTAAGTAGGTTTAAAGTTGTGGTTTTGTGTCTGTTGCCTTTGTCCTAGAATTTTAAACACCTGATTGCATGTGTGTGTGTGTAATGTGACTGCTGTCATGTTGTCATGGGAAATGGATACAGATGAAATCAGGATGTGTAGTAGGAGAAAGGAAATGAAGTATGAAGTGCTGAGATTTAGATTATGATGGGACCCTGTGGTCTGTTGTAGTTGTAATTTTTAAAAATGTTAATCCCTTGGGCAGCATGTGGAGGAGGAATCTTTATGCTCAGTTGATGTGATGTTAGTCATATTTGTAAATTTCTGTGCCTTTTTCTGTTTGTCCCTGTGCTTAAAGGTAAATTTGTCTCTGTGCTTAATTATTTACCATTTCATGAAAATGTAAGGGTAAGTGGCCCTGCTTGGAAGAGAGTGGTCGGCTTCACATCCCAGTTGCTTTACACTTGGTTGAAAGGTAAAATTGAGGAACTGGAAACTAACAGTAAGATCAACAGTATCAGGGACTTGTATAGGGACATTAATGACGTCAAGAAGGGGTATCGGCCTAGAACAGGGATAGTAAAGGATGAGAAAGGTGACTTGGTTGCGGACTCCCACAGCATTATGGTGAGGTGGAGGAACTATTTCTCCCAGATATTGAATGTACATGGGGTTAGTGAGGTTAGGCAGGCAGAAATACAAACAGCAGAACCACTAGTGCCTGAGCCAAGTGCCTTGGAGGTTGAGTTGGCTATTGAAAAGCTAAAAAGCCACAAATCACCAGGTATAGATCATATACCTGCAGAACTGATTAAAGCAGGGGGTAGGATTCATAAACTTGTCATTGCTATTTGGAATAAGGAGGAACTGCCTGAAGAGTGGAAGGAGTCAGTCATAGTACCTACCATAAGAAGGGGGATAAAACAGAGTGTAATAACTATAGGGGCATATCACTTTTGCCAACTACATACAAAATTTTGTCCAACATCCTGCTCTCAAGGTTAATTCCATATGCAGAGGAAATTATGGG
>Ga0268261_10003918_pt1 | contig 11047 bp, 4 predicted proteins | sample TergutNc150P1_FD_190353 | JGI IMG/M metagenome (GOLD analysis project Ga0268261, IMG submission 190353) | Nasutitermes corniger P1 segment gut microbial community from laboratory colony in Florida, USA - Nc150 P1 (SPAdes) (version 2) | ecosystem: Host-associated > Arthropoda: Insects > Digestive...
AATCTCCGTCTTCTACTTTCATGCACTAAAAGCAGGAGATTTTATTTATACTGCTTTTGTCAGTGTAAATGATATAACTTCATTTTAATTTCGGACCAGAATGTGAAAGGTAACTTGGCAAGTTAGCGGCGTCGGTGGTCTAGAAGTAGCGGGTTGACCTTTTGTTACCATCTTCGCGAGTTCGCACCCTGCCGAAGACGTCGGATTTTTAGGGCGAAAAATTTATCAACAAGCCTTCCTTCGGAGGGGAAGTAAACCCGTCGGTCCTATGTCGTAGCTTTACGGTATGTAAAAGATCCCTAAATGTAACGTGGAATTCGGCATTTAGGAAAAAACCCTGACATTTCTCGCCCAAAGTTTCACCTTTCGCCGCTGGGTGCTCTCGCGTGGTGACACGCGTGTAAACGCCTGGTGACGAAATTCGGAACTTCTAACACAGATCGCACAATAAACCGTAAAGTCTGCAGTGCATAAGTTTAAAATGTTAATAATAATTTTGCAAGTTTCATGAACTGAAAATTCTCATGTCACAATTCTTGTACAACGAGAGTCCATTGCACAATAATTTTATTATTCGCTGCACAGATGTAGGTGTACCAAAGTTAGGCTATTGGTATTTAGTTAAAATTTGGTTGCTCGCTTTAAAAAATGAAATAGTTATAAGAGGTCCAGAAGGTTTTGAAACTTCAAATTACAAAATCTATAAATTTGATTCCACGTGTGGTAGTATTAATGGTACAAATGAAAGGTAAAGTAAAGCAATCCCTGTACAAACCCGGAGAGGTCCTGAGGGTTTCATGCTCTTAGAATTGTAGACAATCGGCAATTGAAAGTTGTAAATTTTTCAGCCCTACGCACCAGCCGCTTTTACAAACATGAAATATTTTTGTTACTCATTTTTGTTAGATGCTGAGTCGACCCCAGTTCCATAGTTTGACAGAAAGCATTACGTCAATAAAAATTCCAGCGACACATCGGGAATTGAACCCGCGATCTTCCGGATTATGGCGTTCTGCTTCAACCAACTGTGTTACATTTGGATTAATTGTACATTACGGAGGGCAATTAATTGTGTTTCGTGCAACCGAATTATAAATTCCCGTGTACACAGGGACCGCCAATAGCCTGTTAGTTACTTTCGATACCTGGAGGTCACAAATTTTTATCCCATTTCTTTAAGATCCAAATTAATACTATCGTGTCTTATACGCCTATTTCCTCCAAGTGGCGCATTCTCTATAGGCATTCCTGGTAAAGTTCATTTGGCTATTTTTTAACAGCCAGGCGTGCCACATATTCAGCCCAGCTCTTCTTCGATACAGCCAAATGTGCTGTTAGACTCCCTCGTCACTGGGTAATTGTTTCCCGAAATTTTCGATGCAAATTTTTGTTATATCTTCAACGGAAAAAAATTGAGTGGGACATTTTGCCCTTTTCACAAATGTGACCACGACATTCTCTCGAAAATGTGTAACCAGTTATCCAGCAACTTAGCTTCATATAACAGAAGAAATGGTGGATTGTTTATACCGCTGTGATAATATAAATGTTGGCGTAACTGCTTGAATCGTAGGCCTAAATGTGTAGATTAGATTCTCTCGAATTCTTAACCAGAAAGACAAAGTACGTTTAATATTCCAATGAATAACTCTCATGTAAACAACAGAAAGGATCATTGCATATGGTGAGTGTATGTCTGTAGCACTACTTACGGAGTAAGCAGGGCTCATGAGCCTATTATATTGCCGGCTGTGGTCTGTAAAGCTGTACCATAATTTTCTACACTGCTTCAATAAAGGCAATAGAGAAAAATTGCAAATAAAAATTGAATATAAGCACTGCTATATTTCATGGTATTTGCACACAATTTCAAACCATTCTCAAGCAATAAAATAAATTTTACAGATATTCCGTTATATTATATATTACAACAGCAATTTTATAAAGAAATTATTAAATTGGACTTTAGGGTCGATATATTTATTACGTGCTAAAAGGTTATTCATTTTTGAATTTAATTTAAGGAAATTTTTATTGTCTATCTCGGAGTCTCGAAGTAAATTCTAGGGCACAAACCTATCAACTATACAGTCTACAGGTGAAGCAAAATCTAATACTTTCAGTACGTTTTTAACATATAGCCATTTTACATTTTTAGATAATATTGACATCCTCAGAACCTACTGTCAGTACCTTCCAGTCAGTCACATTTTCGTGTACAGACACGAAAGTACATATTATAATAAAATTAAGAAATTTATGCTGTAGACGTGCTGGGGCAATTTGTTGATATTTATCAGTTCGATGTGCTTATTGATGTGTAGGTTTATTTTGTCTGTATTCATACACAAATATCATTTCTTTTAATTTTCCACATGTTCAACTGTTACAGTCCCAAGTGTACCCTGTGAACATCTCCATTAATTAAATCAGACCACACCTTTAGTCTTCTCTCACCCAACCAACACAATTCGCCACACACAGCACACAGCTCACGATGATCTGTCTACTGTGTTGTGTACTGCTAAAGGGGTGAACTGTGAAGAAAGTTTTAAAACTCAAAATCAGGTAATATTTTCTGTACATTTCAGTAGAGCAGGGATTAATAAATTCACACTCGCTAGTACAGTTGTTCTTCAAGACAGATATATTGCAAACATAATACTGTGTTAATTGCTAAATTAAGATTACAAGACACCGTACTGATATACATTTATATGAATTCAAACCTTTGCCTAGAGCCAGAGGTGCCAAAATTCTTAGAAATCCTTTTCTAGCAAAACCATCCAGTTCCAAACTTTACACAAATTAGTCACTCAGTACCGTCGAACACATCATTGGGTGACATTAAAATAAAGCCACTGTTGCCCTCAGCACACGCCAACATTTTCAGCTAAACAGTATCTGAATATCTAAAGGATTATAAGACTTTTGTTGATTGAGTATAGTGATAGAAAGTATGGTTTTGACATTAAGCGGCAAAAAAATGTTACCTATATAGGTTGATACCTACTGAATTTCACGAAATATATACGAAGCACTCTCTTGGCAATCTGGACAATATGTAGGAAGGGAGAGTGCGTATTGTTCAAGAATTCTGAAACCGAGAGGAAAAACCGGTGATATTTGTAATATGTAAACCACCGCTCCGGAAAGCTAAATTAAACTTCTTGAAGATTAATTACTGGAGTTGACTGTAGACGATGATGATAATAATGCTAATGATGATGATATTTTATTATTATTATTATTAATGAGAATTTGGTGCTGTCGTTTTACCGTAATGTCGAAATATATGACACAGAACACTACGACACTAACAATTAGTGACACAGAACACAACGACACCAACAATAAGTGACACAGATCACTACGACACTAACAATTAGTGACACAGAAGACAACGACACCAACAATAAGTGACACAGATCACTACGACACTAACAATTAGTGACACAGAACACAACGACACCAACAATAAGTGACACAGATCACTACGACACTAACAATTAGTGACACAGAACACAACGACACCAACAATAAGTGACACAGATCACTACGACACTAACAATTAGTGACACAGAACACTACGACACCAACAATAAGTGACACAAAAAACTACGACTCCAACAATAAGTGATACAGAAATCTACGGCTCTAAAAAATCACGTCGTTACTGCTGAACAGTTAAAGACTCCAGGTTTTCCCCAATTCAATCACCCAACCAGTGCCGGAATACAGAATGTTATAGAATTCCCCGTGTAATCCTGACAATGGGCGGGACACAAGTGTGTTACATTTACCCAGAATTGTCGGAAAATCCTGAGGATCAGAAATACTGGGGGACTGCGTTACTATAGAGGAATAATTACTGATGGAATGCTGTATTATAGCGGAATAATTACTGATGGACTGCTGTACTATAGCGGAATAATTACTAATGGACTGCTGTAATATAGCGGAATGAAGTATAAGTAAAATTAATCCTGTAATGTTACGTCTGTTTTGTGGCATACAGAGTGAAAAGTAATATTTATCCAACCGGTGTGTCTAGTTTGTTTTTCCCTATCACTTTCATTTAGAGAAGAGGATGTTAACCCTAAAACGCAAGTATAAATCCCATCTGCCATTTGCTGGCATTATTATGAGCTCACCATATTCTCCATGTTAGCAGGATAAGTGTTAAAATATTTTACAGTAATTTCTTATGTGAGTTCAGTGTGCAAACAATTACTATCAGCACGTCTTCCTGTCATAACACACAGTTACAGACCATTCAACGTATAATTATCTAAACACGCACCATTCAGTTACATCAATTAGCTGACAGCTAAATATTATCAAACTAAATGTCGCCAGTCTTTACACATTCCTTGTTATGCCCTGCAGTAATGTAACTACCTGGTGGTTCTTATTTTGTATTATATCATGGAATATCTGGTTTTCGTTCACACAGTATGCAAGATTGCGAATTTTTTACTGTGTCTGTTTTATTAACATACGTTTTCGTTTTCAAAGCACGAGCTGCTGAAAATAGTCATTAACGATTTAGAAGTTAGCAGAGTATGTGTTTAGTTGTGTTTAAAATTTTTGCTTCCCGTGTACTTATTATTTTCCTGTGTTCTGTTTTACATTGTGGCAGCCAGCAGTGTTGTATAGTGTTCTCGTTCTTTATCTCAGAACACACATCATCCTCAAATCAACATACATTAAAGACTGCAAACATTATTGTCGAGCTTACTGTTGCTTTGGTAATCAGTTTGCGCCTTGTCACATTATATTGGTTCAACTTACAATGAAAAGGATTACCTTTGAAAAGTAATTGTGTTAAATTGGTGGAGTGGAAGAATTATTGTGTGCATTTTGTGTTTCAACATGCTTACCTTACCTTAATTCTTTTTCGGCTCCAGCAGCTCTGTGTTGCTCCAGTCTCCATTTCAGAAGGCATTTCGAGATTAATTTCCCCTGCAGTTGCAAACACGAAAATCAGACTTAAAATTTCGAACTCCAGAATTAGTCGCTGTGAGAACAAGGTCAAATTAACTGGTAGCACACACTGTTAAGAAGATCTGGCAAGAATTGTGCGTTGTATGAAGTGTAGGCACATAAGTAACATACGTAGATATCCAGGTTGTATACACCGTAATTTCCTACGTCCTTAGACGCCTAATGTACGAGTGGATAAGGTTTATGGTTCTTTGTCTAACGAATAGCAGCACTATATGTACAGATGTAATGGAACCAATGGCTCCTATATTGCTGCACAGAAGCTTTGGAAGGATGTGCGTCCGTGTGTATATATCTGTATGTTTCTGACACTATAGCTATTTGTGCAGTGGTAAGAATACATACACCGACCCTATTTACAAATGTGATACTGTGATACACATGTACCGCATATTTTACTAATTTTCCAATTCGATGGGTAAGTCTGTTCAGTCAGATAAAAAACTTATTTTAGAGCTATCAAGATTTGAATGTGAACTGTATTCATCTGGCTCACTATAGAGAATTTCAGAGGTCACCGCTGTAACAACCACAGCGATGCTCTGACTCCGTGATTCGAAAGAAATACATAATTAATTTTTCCAGAAATTGAAAAGTGCAGCTGCTCATTAATAGAACTATACTCTATCGATCCTAGCGAACAGTATGTTCTATCCGCAAGGTCAATTGACAGATATAATGTCGAGACAAACCAAGGGTGTGATGTTATAAATTTCGTGACGACTCGCTCGGAAATCCTCCACAGAATACCCACAGTTAAAAACGCAAGCATATTGTTTCTGTGCTGCGTATTCCGTAATTCCACAGTGTACAGTGCAACTTGGATGTCTTAATCGATCAAGTAATGTACGTACTAATTCGCTTTAAGGAACAAACTGTTTCAGTGTCACTGTCAGAATGTTTGGCACTGTTCACAGCTGTAACGTTTGGTGTTAGTTCTTGGGCTGGGTTTATGTCTTTCAGTCACACGCTATTTTTATGACACTTCAGATGCTTCAATATAAGGGTAGACTTTAATAAATATTTAAGAATTTGTGTACTAATTTCCCACCCCTTCCCTTCTCTTTCCCTTACCATCAATATCCCTACCCCCGCCCGTCCCAACCCTTCCATGCCATCCCATTCATCTCCTTCCCATACTTAGTCTAAATAACCTAACAAAAACTGCTCTCAACACGCAACAAATATAACGTAAAGTGTTGCTACCATTTTCTAATTGTTTCCAATATTCTTCTCAGCACTCAGTTCGCTAAGAAAATAATTATTCCTAACATCGAACTAGGGAATGTGTTCCATTTGCATTCAAATGACACACAAAATGTAATTTTATCAAATTTATTCTCTTTACCGTTTAATTTCAACTGGAGGTCATAGATTTATGTAGTGTAAGCCGATAAAATACTGTAGTTGTGTGCAATGTACATATTAGGAGTTAAAATTTTTTTATCTTATGATGGGGTTAACACTGTTATATTTTTTTGTCACAAAAATACATTAATATATTAACGCTTTTCGTTAAACAAATTTTCATCTCCTAAGTTCATGAAGTAAAAGCAGGCGATTTAATTTTTACAGCTTTTCTCAGTGTAAATTATTAAATTTATTTTTAATTTCGGACCAGAATGTGAAAGGTAACTTGGCTAGCACCGTGACCTGAAAATACTAATTTCTCAGTTTGTACAGCGATAAACACAGTGCACAATAAATGTTAAATTCACTGTACATTTGCAGGTGTAACAAGTTGTTGGAAAATTTTATTTGTTAACACTTGGTTGCTCGCTTTAAAAGGTGAAATTGTTTATAATAGTTCGAGAAGGTTTAGAACCAACAAATTACAAAACTCCAAGGATCTGATTCCTGCTTGTGGTAGTATTAATTGTACGAGTTAAATGTACCGTAAAGCAATCCCTGTACAAACCCGGAGAGGTCCCGCGTGTTTCAGGCTCTAAGAATTGAGTATAATCGGCAAATTAATGTGGTAAATTTGTCAGCCCTACACACCAGGAGCTTTTACACCCATGAATTATTTCTGGTACCCATTTTTGTTAGAGACTGACTCGACCCTAATTCCATAGTGTGACAGAAAGTATTGAGTCAATCAAAATCCCAACGAACCATCGGGAATCGAACCCGCAACCTTTCGGGTTAGGCGCTGTGCCTCAACAAACTGTTACTTTTTGATTAATTACATATTATGGAGGGCAATTTATTGTGTTTTGTGCAACCGAAATATACATTCCGTGTTCACAAGGCCTACCAATAGCCTGTTTGTTGCGGTCGATACCTGCAAGTTACAACATTTTATCTTATTTATTTAAGATCCATATTAATACTATCGTTTCTTATTCACATATTTCCTCCAAGTGGTGCCTTCGCTTTAGGTATTCCGAGTAAACTTCGTTTGGTAAATTCTTAACTGCCATGCGTGCCACAGATTTCGTCTATCTCTTCTACGATACAGCCAATGTGCTGTTAGACACTCTCGTCACTGGGTAATTTTTTTTAACTTTTCTGTTGAACATTACTGTTAAATCTTCAGCGGGAAAAATTGAGAGGAACATACTGACCTTTTCAAAATGAGACCTTACATTGTCTCTAAAATTCTGTAACCAATTACCCAGCAACTTAGCTTCATATAACAGAAGAAAGCGTAGGTGGTTGATACCGCTGTTTAAACCTAAAAGTTAGTGTAACTGCATGAATCGTAGGCATAATTGTGTAGCTCAGGTTCTCTCGAATTTTTAACCAGAAAAACAAAGTACTTTTAATTTTCCAATGAGCAAATTTCTTGTAACCAACAGCAATGATCATTGCATATGGTGAGTGTGTGTCTGTAGCACTAGTTACGGAGTAAGAAGGGCGCATGCGCCGTATTATGTTGTCGGCTGTGGACTGTACAGCTGTACTATACTTTTCTACATTATCCCATAAAAGGCAATATTGAAAAATCTTTGAAAATAAAAATTTAATTTACGCACTGCCATATTTAATTGTATTTACAAACAACTTCAAACCAACTCAAACAATAAAATAAATTTTACACATATTCCCATATATTTTATATTACAACAGCTATTCCATAAAGATATTGTTAAATGAGACCTTAGGTTCGATATATTTATTACGTGCTAAAAGTTTATTTATTGTTGAATTAATTTTAAAGACAGAAGATTTGTTGTCTCTCTCGGAGTATGAAGTAAATTTTAGGGCACAAAGCTTTAAGGTACACAGTCTACACGTGCAGGAAATGTAATAATTTTAATACATTTTCAGCATACAGTGATTTTACATATTCAGTTAACATTGACATCCTCAGAACCTACTCCTCAATACCTTCTAGGCAGTCACATATTCATGTACACACACAAATGTACATATTTTATTAAAATTAATAAATTCATGCTACGGATGTGTTGGAGAGTTTTATTGATATCCTACAGTCTGATTTGCTTATTGGGGTGTAGATATTTTAAATTTAATCTTCATAAATCCGTGCCTCGTAGTGTGAATCAGTAGAAATAACCAACAAGATGCAACCCTGTAATAGAATTTATAATTCCAACGTTTATTGAAGGCTCAACATGTTTCGAGAGGCATGCCGCTCATCATCAGGAGTTGTAAACAGTATTTGCAGAGGCTGCAAATACAGTGTAGAGCTCGTGATAATGAGAGGTATGCCGCTCGAAACATGTTGATCATTCTATAAATTTTGGAATAATATATTCAATTACAAGGTTTCATTTGGTTGGTTATTTCTACTGATTGTAGATTGTTTATTCCTCTAACTATTTTGTTTGTATTCATAAACGCATAAAATTTCTTTCAATTTCCCACAGGTTCAACTGTTACAGTCCCAAGTGTTCCCTGTGAACATCTCCATTAATTAAATTAGACCACATCTTTATTCTCCCCTCACCCAACCTACGAAATTCGCCACAAACAGCACACAGCTTACTATGAACTGTCTACTGCGGTCTGTACTGCTGAAGATGTGAACTGCGAAGAAGAAAATATTTAAAACTCAAAATCAGGTAACATTTTCTTTATATTTCAGTACAGCATGAATAAAGCAGGGATTAACAACTTCACACTCAACAGTACAGTGGTGAACTCTGAGTGTTTTGTGGTTTCTCAAGACATGTGTATTGCAATCATAATACTGTGTTAATTGCTAAATTAAATTAACAAAACACTGTACTGATATACATTTTTATGAATTCAACCCTTCAGCTACAGCCGGGGGTGTCAAAGTTCTTAGAATTCCTCTTATAGTAAATCCATCCAGTTGCAAATTTTACACAAATTATCCACTCAGTACCACAATATAATATTTATAGAAATTAGCTACTCAGTACCACAATACGTCATCATGTGGTGACATTAAAATAAAACAACTGTTGTCTTCAGCACACACCAACATATTTCAGCTAAACAAAATGCGAATAACTGAAGGGTTGTAATAAGTTTCGTTGCTTGGATATGGCGATATATATCGTAGGGTGTAGACAGTAAGCGGGAAATGTACGTAGAAATTAATACGTTGGTACTTACTGACTCACTGAAGATATATAAAGCAGTCCCTTGGCAATCTGGACAATATGTGAGGAGGGATAGTGCGGATTGCTTAAGAATTCGGACACGGAGAGTGAAAACCTGTGACATTTGTAACATGGAAACCACCTACCCTGAAAGCAAAATTATACTTCTTGAGTCAAAATAATGGACATAACTGTAGATGATGATGATAATTATGGTGAAGATAATAATAATATTGGGAATTTAGTGCCATCAATTTACTGTAATATCGGTTTAAGTGACACCGAACACTACCACACCAACAATAAGTAACACACAACAATACCACACCAATAAAAATTGACACACAACACTACGACACCAAAAATAAGTGACTCATAACACTAATCACACCAACAATAAGTGATACAGAACGCTACGACACCAACAATAAGTGACACAGAACACAACGACACCAACAATAATTGACACAGAACACTACTACACCAACAATAAGTGACACAGAACACTACCACACTAACAGTAAGTGACACAGAACACTACTACACCAACAAAAATTGACACAGAACACTACAACACCAACAAATCACGTCGTTACTGCTGAATAGTTAAAGACTGCAGTATCTTCCCTTTTCAACCACCCCACCACTGTCGGAATACAGATTGTCATAGACTTACCACCTGTGATCCGGATAATGAGTGGGGGAAAATTGTGTTACAATTGCCAAGAATTGTCGGAAATACCTGGGGTTTAGAATTACTGATGGACTGCTGTACTATGGCGGAATAAAATGTAACTGAAAGTCTGGCTTGTAATGTAGTCTTTGTTTGTTGGCATACAGAGTGAAAAGTAATTATTATGCAGTCGGTGTGTCTAATTTGTGTTTCGGTATCGTATTGATTGAGAGAAAATGATGAAAATAATTACAAAAATTATTAAGCAGTAATTACGTCAGTTCAGTGTGCAAACAATTACTGTCAGAATGTCATGCTGTCAGAACACACAGTTACAGAACATGAACAGTATAATTATCTAAACACACAGTTACAGATCACTCACATTATAATTATCTAAACACACAGTTACAGACCATTCACAGTATAATTATCTAAACACACAGTTACAGACCATTCACAGTATAATTAACTAAACACACACTTACAGACCATTCACAGTACAATTATCTAAACACAGTACAGTTACAGACCATTCACTGTATAATTATCTAAACACAGTACAGTTACAGACCATTCACAGTATAATTATCTAAACACAGTATAGTTACCGACCATTCACAGTATAATTATCTAAACACACAGTTACAGACCATTCACAGTATAATTATCTAAACACAATAGAGTTACAGACCATTCACAGTATAATTATCTAAACGCAGAGTTACAGACCATTCACAGTATAATTATCTAAACACACAGTTACAGACCATTCACAGTATAATTATCTAAACACACAGTTACAGACCATTCAGAGTATAATTATCTA
>Ga0268261_10003919_pt1 | contig 11047 bp, 8 predicted proteins | sample TergutNc150P1_FD_190353 | JGI IMG/M metagenome (GOLD analysis project Ga0268261, IMG submission 190353) | Nasutitermes corniger P1 segment gut microbial community from laboratory colony in Florida, USA - Nc150 P1 (SPAdes) (version 2) | ecosystem: Host-associated > Arthropoda: Insects > Digestive...
CGGCCTGTGACGTCATGAGTGACGTCTTACTGGGGCTGCATTCTACACGTGTAAGTGCGCGTGCAGAGAGGACTCCTTCAATGGGGATGTGCGCGGACTCGATGCATACAAGGGTTGGTGGTTCGTGCTCCTGATCGAGTGCTAATTTGCCCATCACCACTTGTTGGCTCCTAGGTGCCATGGTGATGTTATCCTTGGCCTTGACTAGCCAAGCTCTAACTGGGTTATACGTTCTCTCGCGCAGGGAGTCGGCTGGGATCTGCTTGTCCATACCCCGAGCTTCCTGTCGGGTGGGTTGAGGACTGTGTCCCTCTTTACCCTCCATAAGGACCGTGAGTGCAGTGCCTTTCTTGAGCGTCGTGTCATTCGCTCTGGACACTTTTTCAATGTGTGCAAGTGACATTTTGTTGCACTCTAGATCCACTATGGCCCCGGACTCTTTTAAGAAATCCATGCCTAGAAGAACTTCCGCTTCAGTGGGGAGAGAACACACCAAAAACTGGCGGTTGAATTCACGCCCACCTAACACAAAGGAGAAGGCCTGACGTCCCTTAACTTCTAGGGTTTCTCCCGTTACTCCATATGGTCACATATCAGTGTGTCTTACTTCACTTTTCGATACGCATGGTTGCAATATTGAAATGTTAGAGCCGGTGTCAATAATGAAGACCCGAACTTCCCCTTCTATTCGCACCGAAATAGAGGGAGTACCCTGCTCCAACGCAACCAAAACTGCAGGCCTAATGACAGCATTTACTGTGGCTTCAAGGCGGGAGGTGCTGTCTTCCTTCACGCCCTTCTGCCGTTTCCCGAATTATTTGATTCACTCCTAGAATCTTGTTTGGTCGGGGTTCAGGGTTTCTCGCCTGGAGACCCGAAACGTCTTGAACGCTCGGTCTGGTTCTTTCTCCCGGGCTGTAGGGAGTTGCCTTGTTCCCTTTTAACCTGGTAGGACACTCCCTAGCGAAGTGCCCTATACCTTCGCATTCGTAACAGCGTAAGGCAGGCTTGGTCTGCGCGTTCTTAGTGCTCGATGCTCTTGGATTGTAGGCACTCCGTGGAACCTCCGTGCGTCGACCTTCTTCTTGGCTGGCCGTACGTGAAGCGACCGCGTGTCGCGACTTATCGCTGTCGCTATACTTCTACTGTCGTGGCGCACATAGAAGTTATTATTAAATTTCTCCTGCCTCTCGGCTTCTTGTACAGAAACCGCAATTCGTATAGTCTCTACCGAAACCGGAGATGCATAACGAACTTGCCTACCCGGAACACCGATTAAACCCGCCACGTAGCTTGCTAAAAGCATGCGTTCCGATTTTCTCGATGCACTCCCTGAACTACTGGATCGTCAGATTGACACGTTATTCTCTGAGCTAACGCCCTACACCTGTCTGCAAATTCTTGTGGGCTTTCATTTTTGCCTTGCCGGGCCATCTGTAGCCTCGCGTAATGGTACTGGTCCGCATGGACGGCCTTGTACCGTTTCCTGAATACCTCTTTAAAAGCATTCCACGGTGCGTCTCGCGTGTGATCTGTGCATCCCTGATAAAATACTCGAGCCGATCCTTCTAATTTTAACGCTGCTATTTCAACTGTATCTTTCGGTTCCCACCTGCCAATTCGTGCGGAAACTTCGAGGGTTGAAATTAATTATTCTAAAGAATTCTTCGAATCCGAACCTGACCACCTCGAGATAAGTGAGATTAATGAAAGGTCCTTGTGAACTGTCGGTGCTCCTCGGGACATCCGCTCTCTAAGTCTCTAAATTTCTAAGTTTTCCTCTTCTACTACTTTTTGTAGCTGTGCGTAAGACATCGTTGAAAGATAGTCGAGTAATAAAAAAATTTTGACAAACGAAACAAAAAAAATTTTGCTCTCTTCGCGGTGTAATTTCGGTTACGTATCTCTTCCTTCAATCTCGCGTTACACTATATAGCAACCATTTAGTTATAGATCCTGTACTAAAACATTGCGCTCACTTAATTCGGCTTGCTGCTATCGTGTCTGAGAAAGGCATCGGCGCTACCAAATTTTGTTAAATCCCAGCGCTGCCAACCATTTGTAATACCCTAACTTGGAGGGGGCTAGGTTTTACTAGCTATACCCTATGGGACATAAGTATACAAGTAGCGTGAGGGGTTCGTAAGGGGGATATCCTGATAAACGGTAGAAATCTGCCACCAGTCAGTAAATAATGACAGTGCGTTATAAGGGTGTAGTACTGGGGACAAGTAACTGAACAAAATCACACTTGACTGTAGATATTCTATATATTGTAAATCAATGATGTTGATGCTATAATACAGAAATGAAGAGGATAATAAATAATACAGCAAGGAAGATAAAATGATTATCTTGCTCAGGTATAAACCCGAAAACATACTAATTTAGAATTTAGTTCAGATCGTCCGAATTATATTACGAAAATTTTCCCTCGAATTAATTTAGAAAACAAAATTAATTAAATCAATTCGGCTTACCTTGTAGTATGAAGAAACGATGCCACATCGTAATCAATAATAAATATTGTATAATAATTAACGTTCTCCAAGTCTTGCAAATAGGTGGTGTCCGGCGAACAACGATTCCTTCGAGTGAATTTTGCGTCAGCAAAAAGCGGGGGTTTATATTAGAGCAAAATGATACATAAACATATTTTACAAGTGTGACAAACTGATTGCGTCTGAGTTGGGGTTAAGCGCTTCGAAAGAATGGGGAACTGACAAATAAGCGAAGAGTTGCAACTGTGAGTGACCGTTCATTTCGCAATGAGGAAGTGAATGGAATCCAACTGTAACAATTTCAACATACAAATCCAAAATATACAAAAAATAGTACGTTAAAAAATCTAACACAATAATTTACATTTTACATTCGTTACAGCGTACTCTGAGAGATAACATTTCAGTGTAAACTGAGCGATGAGATTTCAGTGTACTCTGAACGATGAGATTTTAGTTTAAACTGAGCAATGCCAGTTCAGTGTACTCTAACTTTGATATTTCAGTGTATTCTGAGCGATGAGGGTTAAGAGTAGTCTGATCGATGAAAGTTCAGTGTAATCTGGGCCATGAGAGTTAAGAGTACACTGAGCGATGAAAGTTCAGTATAATCGGAGCGATGAGGTTTCAGTGTATTCGGAGCGATGAGATTTCAGTGTATTCTGAGCGATGAAACTTCAATGTAATCTGAGCGATGAGAGATCTGTGTACACTGAGCAATGAAAGTTCTGTGTATTCTGAGCGATGAGGTTTCAGTGTATTCTGAGCGATGAGATTTCAGTGTATTGTGAGCGATTAAAATTCAGTGTAATCTGAACGATGAGAGTTAGGTGTACTCTGAGCAATGAGAGTTCAGTGTATTCGGAGAAACGACAATTCAGTTTGTTCTGAGCGATGAGTGTTCAGTGTATTCTGAGCAACGACAATTCAGTTTATTATGAGCGATGAATTTTTAGTGTACTCTGAACAATGAGAGTCCAGTGTATTCTGAGCAACGACAATTCAGTGTATTCTGAGCGATAAGTGTTCAGTGAAATCTGAGTGATGAGATTTCAGTGTACTCTAAGCAATGACAGTTCAGTGTAATCTGAAAGATGGGAGTTCGGTGTACACTGAGCAATGATATTTCAGTGTAATCTGAGCGAAGAGAATTCAGTGTATTCCGCGCGATGAGAATTCAGTGTACTCTGAACGATGGGATTTCAGTGTACTCTAAGAAATGACAATTCAGTGTACTCTGAGGGATTAGAATCAGTGTACACTGAGCTTGACAGTTCAGTTTATTCTTAGCTATGACAATTCAGTGTAATCTGAGAAATGAGAATTCAGTGCAATCTGAGCAATGACATTTCAGTGTACTCTGAGCGTTCACAATTCAGTGTACTCTGAGCGATGACGGTTCAGTGACATCTGAGTAATGACAGTTCAGTGTATTCTGAGCGTTGACAATTCAGTGTACTCTGAGCGATGACGGTTCAGTGTACTCTGAGCGATGACGGTTCAGTGACATCTGAGTAATGACAATTCAGTGTATTCTGAGCAACGAAATTTCAGTGTAATCTGAGCGATGAGATTTCAGTGTACTAATAGCAATGTCATTTTGTTTACACTGAGCGATGAGAGTTCAGGGTATTTTGAGCGAGTAGAGTTCAGCGAATTCTGAGCAATGAGAGTTCGGTGTATTCTGATCCATGAGTGTTCAGTGTAATCTGAGCAAAGACAATTCAGTGTATTCTGAGCGATTAGAATTCTGTGTTCATTCACATGACATTTCAGTGTACTCTGAACAAAGACACTATAGTGTACTCTGAGCGATGAGAGTTCAGTATACTATGAGCGATGAATTGTCAGATTATTCTGAGCGATGAGAATTCAGTGTAATCTGAACAATAAAAGTTCAGTGTACTCTGAGCGATGAGAGTTCAGTGTATTCTGGCAAATGAGTTTTCGATGTACTCTGAGCGATAAGAATTCAGTGTATTGTGAGCGATGGGAATTCAGTTTTCTCTGAGGGATTACCATTCATTGCATCCTGAGTGATGAGATTTCAGTGTACTCTGAGCAATGACAATTCAGTGCATTTTGAGCAATGACAGTTCATTGTACTCTTAACAATGAGAAATCAGCGTACCCTGAGCAATGAGATTTCAGTGTTTTCTGAGCGATGAGAATTCAGTGTACTCTGAGCAATGAAATTTCAGTTTATTCTGAGCGAGGAGATTTCAGTTTAATCTGAGTGATGAGATTTCAGTGTACTCTGAGGAATGGCATTTTAATGTACTGTGAGCGATGAGATTTTAGTGTAGTATGAGCAATGATATTTCAGTGGACTGTGATCGAAGACAGTTCAGTGTCTTCTGAGTGATGAGAATTCAGTGTACTCTGATCTATGGCATATCAGTGTAATCTGAGTGATGACAGTTCAGTGTAATCTTAGGGATGAGAGATTAGTGTACTCTGAGCTGTGAGAGTGCAGTGAAATCTGAGCCATAAGAGTAAAGTGTATTCTGAGCAGTGACAAGTGTATTGTGAGCGATGGGATTTCAGTGTACTCTGAGTGATGGGAGTTCAATTTACTCTGAGCGATGAGATTTCAGTGTAACCTGATCGATGAGAGTTCAGTTTACACTGTGAAAAGACATTTCATTTTATTTTGAGCAACGACTTCAGTTTACTCTGAGCGATGAGATTTTGGTGTACTCCGAGCAATGACAGTTCAGTGCATTCTGAACAACGATAATTCAGTGTACTCTGAGAGATGAGAGTTCAGTGTACTCTGAGAAATGATATTTTTAATGTATTCTGCAATGACAGTAAAGTGTTCTCTGAGAGATGACAGTTCAGTGTACTCTGAAAAATAAGAGTTATTTGTATTCGAGCAATGACATTTCAGTTTAATCTCAGCAATGATATTTCAGTGTATTGTGAGTAATGACAGTTCATTGTACACTGAGCGATGAGAATGTAGTATAATATGAGTGATGAGAGTTCATTGTATTCTGAGAAATGACAGTTCAGTGTACTCTGAGCGATTGGATTTCAGTGTATTCTGAGAGATGACTGTTCAGTTTACACTAAGAGATGACATTTCATTGCACTCTGAGCGATGAGAATTCAGTGGAGTCTGAGCGATGATAGTTGAGTGTAATCTGCGCAATGAGATTTCAGTGTATTCTGAGCGATGAGCTTTCAGTGTAGTGTGAGCTACGACATTTCAGTGTATTCTGAGCGATGAGATTTCGGTGTATTCTGAACGATGAAACATCAATGTAATCTGAGTTATGAGATTTCAGTTTACTCTGAGCATTGATATTTCAGTGTACTCTGAGCGATGAGTGTACACTGTACTCTGAGCGATGAGATATCAGTGTCCTCTGAGCGATGTGATTTCAGTGTATTCTGAGCAATGACATTTCAGTGTACTATGAGCAATGAGTGTCCAGTTTACTTTAAGGAATGAGATTTCAGTGTCTTCGAAGCGATGTGATTTCAGTGTATTCTTAGCGATATCAGTTAAGTGTACCCTGATCGATGAGTTTTCAGTTTACTCTGAGCGATGACGTTTCAGTGTACTCTGAGCAACGACAGTTCAGTGTAATCTGAGAAAAGAGATTTCAGTGTATTCTGAGCTTTGACGGTTAAGTATAATTTGAGCGTAGAGATTTCAGTGTACTCTGAATGATGAGATATCAGCGTAATCTGAGAGTTGAGAGTTCATTGTACTGTGAGCAATGAGATTTCAGTGTTCTCCGAGCGATGAGATTTCAGGGTAATCTGAGCGATAATAAGTAATTGTACTCTGAGCGATGAGAATTCAGTGTCCTCTAAACTATGAGATTTCATTGTACTCTGACAGGTGTGATATCAGTGTACTGTGAGCGATGAGATTTCAGTGTTTTCTGATCCAAGTGATTTCAGTGTACTCTGAGCAATGACAGTTCAGTGTACTCTGATCCATGACTATTCAGTGTTATCTGAGAAATAACAAATCAGTGTACTCTGAGCTATGAGAATTCACTTTATTCTGAGCGATGAGATTTAAGTGTACTCTGAGCGATGAGATTGAAGTGTACTCTGAGCGATGAGATTTAAGTGTAGTCTGAGCGATGAGATTTCCGTGTAATCTGAGCGATGAGGTTTCAGTGTAATCTGTGCGATGAGCTTTCAGTGAACTCTGAACAATGACAATTCAGTTTACTCTAAGCAATGAGAGTTCCGTGTACTCTTTTAGGTGTGGTTTCAGTGTACTCTGAGCGATGAGATTTCAGTGTACTCTGAGCCATGGGATTTCAGTGTACCCTGAGAAATGACATTTAAGTGTACTCTGATCAATGACTTTTCAGTTTTATCTTAGAAACGACAGATCAGTGTATCCTGAGAGATGAGTGTTCAGTTTACTCTGAGCAATAAGATTTCAGCAATGAGATTTCAGTTTCTTCTGAGCGATAAGTCTTCAGTGTAATCTGAGCGTTGAGATTTCCGTTTACTCTGAGCGATCAGTGTTCAGCGTAGTTTGACTGATAACAGTTCAGTGTATTTTGATCAATGACAGTTCAGTGTCATCTAAGCAATGAGAATTCAGTGTAATCTGAGCGATGAGATTTTAGTGTAATCTGAGAGATGAGTGTTCGGTGTACTCTGAACAATGTAATTTCAGTGTACTCTAAGCGATGAGATATCAGCGTACTCTGATCAATGTCATTTGAGGGTACTCTGAGCAATGACAGGTCAGTGTGTTCTATGCGATGACTGTTCAGTTTACTCTGTGCGATGAGATTTCAGTGTATTCTGAGCGATGAGATTTCAGTTTAATCTGATCGATGACCTTTCAATATACTCTAAGCAATGAGATTTCAGTGTACTCTGAGCGATGAGATTTCAGTGTACTCTGATCAATATCAATTTAGTGTACTCTGAGCAGTGACAGTTCAGTATATTCTGGGCGATGACTGTTCAATATACTCTAAGCGATGAGAATTCAGTGTAATCTGAGCGATGAGATATCAGTGTAATCCGAGCGATGAGTTTTCAGTATACTCTGGGCGATGGGTTTTCAGTATAATCTGGGCAATGTCATTTCAGTGTACTTTGAGCAATGATAAATCAGTGTTCTCTTAGCGATGAGATTTCAGTGTATTCTGAGCGATGAGTTTTCAGTATACTCTGAGCAATATGTTATCAGTGTACTCTGAGAGATGAGAGTTCAGTGGACTCTGAGCGCTGAGAGTTTATCCTACTCCGAGCGATGAGTTTTCAGTGTATTCTGAGCAATGACTTTTCAGTGTGCTCTGAGCAATGAGAGTTCAGTGTATTCTGAGCGATGAGTGTTCAGTGTAGTCTGAGCGATGAGAATTCAGTTTACTGTGGGCGATGACATTTCAGTGTAGTCTAAGCGATGAGATTTCAGTGTACTCTGAGAAATGACAGTTCAGTGTACTCTGAGCGTTGAGAATTCATTGTACTTTGAGAGATGACATTTCAATATAATCTGAGCAATGACAGTTCAGTTTATTCTGAGCGATGTGATTTCTGTGTACTCTGTTAGATGAGAATTCAGTGTACACTGAGCGATGACATTTGAGTGAACTCTGAGCGATGACAATTCAGGGTAATTTGAGCGATGACAATGCAGTGTACTCTGAGCAATGACGGTTCACTTTACTCTGAGCGATGACAGTTCAGTGTACTCTGAGCGATGACATTTCAGTGTACTCTTTACTACTGAACTGACCCTGCTCGGTGCAATAATTCTGAGTCTTTTGAACATAATGATCTAGCAAAGCATTCAATCAAACCTCCAATTGCAAGGTTTATATTTTTGGCGATGACAGCAGCCCACCTCTGTAAATTATTACTGTCACCACTTAGGATTAGCGGTAGTTTAGACTTTTCGTAAGAATATTTTTATCTGCTGAATAATATCCATCGTTCTGGAATATCCATCTTTGTCTGTATGTCATGATTAACTCTTTTAGCCGCGTATAATAAGCGACCCCACAGCATCTGCATATAAATTACTTATTCAGCGGTGACATTTATGTTCTCCTGAGGCTGCCGATTAGCCATGAGTAAACACAACCTAGGACTCGGACATATACTGCAGGTTGTCACAGAATTTCTATCACATTTTTAAAATTTCTTATGGAAAGTGAAGCTTATGTTCTTCCTAGAGAGCTCTGGCATGGCAATAATCGGAATACTTGACGTAACTAACTGAGTGAACTTGTAAAGGATCGGTTCCGTGCTTAGGTAACAAGGTCCGCGCAAAAATAATATAAAATCACGGTAATAAAAACGTAGTATATAATGTCCGCCTATATATGTATTATAGGGGATAATAGGCTTTATATTGCACACCTGGAGGTCCGTGCAATATTGTGCTCCAGTTTACACTTAGGTTTTCGAAGAGTCCTCTTTGTTTCTGTTTTTCCTACAAAAACATTGTAGGCATGTACTTCTCTTGCATGTATGCTACATACCCCACACATTTGATCGTAACTGTACTGTCGTAATATTTGGACAAGCGGAGAGGCCAGAAACTGTGATGCTCCTCATCATATTTGTACATTTGTGCGATACATTAAGATTTCTTAATTCCTTTGTGCATTTATTTATAGACATTTAACATAAATAGCTAGAAAGTCTTTTTGTAAGTTGCCAAAATATTATAAATTACCAGTTGAATTTTATTGCAGTTTCCAATAAGGATATTCGGTATTTTAATGCATATACTGTTTGAACTCCACCTTATCGCTTTATAAATTTGAAACTGACTGTAGTCAACATTGTCTATAATTACAAGACCTATAAACGAGTCTAGTTCACAGCAACTGGACTGACAGTGAAATAAATAACAAAACTCTCGGTGTCCATTTTCCATAATAACCTCTTTCCTGTTTGTATATAAAGTTAGAGCGTGTGTCTGTCTGTCATGCTGTTGAGTTTTGTATTTGATGTAGGTACATTTTTTATACGTATGTTTGTTTCTTTGTTTGTTTTGTTCGCTGTTCAGCGTCTGAGCTCCGATCTCCCGCTTGGTGCTTGTCACTGGTTTTCTTCTGCAGTTGATGTGCCATCCGCCTGCCTCGCTCGCTCTGTCTGGAACGTTGTACTAGCTAATGTACAGGCGACTTTAAAAAATTATGTCTCTATATTATGACTGGCTCAGGTTTTCTGGTTCAGCGCAAGAGGACCACATTATTGCCACGCTACAAACTTGGCTTTCATGAAGGTACCTGGAGAATATTGTTTACAAGATGGATGGATTCCAGGCGTGTTCCACCATATCTGGAAGTTCCTTCCAATGAACGATTTCTATGTTAAATTATTTAATAATCTTTATTCAGATTACTTTTTATGTTTCCGTGGTATCAACTCTTTTATTAAAACAGCATAAATAGTGATTTTAAATTGCCTAGTGGTGACAGCATTATTATACCACTCACACTCACGAAATGATCCCAGACTATTTGTTACGAATTTAATGTTCGTAAGTCCTTGCATCATCATACGATTCAAATAAATTAACCAACAAGATGAAACAGTTTCTCAAGTTTATTACCTGACGTTTATATGTGGCTCAACATGTTTCGGGCGCTTCCTCGCCCATCATCAGGAGCTTATATCTGTAGTAGCAGGCTCTGGTTTTACCGTTGGAGCGTGGTGGTAGCAGCGTTGTTGTTCGTGATCTGGCAGATGGAGATTTAAGCTCCTGATGTTGGGCGAGGGAGCGCCCGAAACATGTTGAGCCACACATAAACGTCAAGTAATAAACTTGTAAAACTGTAGCATCTTGTTGGTTAATTTACTTGAATTATCTGTTACGAGTTTCTTTTCTTGCTTGTATGTTGTTAAACGATCATATTTAGTTTAACATCTCAATCTTCTAGAATGTGACATTGCGTAGTTTGTAAGAGAGGTGCCAGTTTATAGAAGGAGCGTCTTGCCTGCATCTTCATGAAAGAGAACGACGATAACAACCAAGTAAAATAAACAATAATATAAATAAATACACGTACATTTAAGTTTCCGTGTTGGAATTAGGAAGACGATTGAGAGTATTGCCCTTCGAGGCCTTTTATCGTACGAAATACCACAGAAGTATCTTCAACAATATTTCTTTTTTATCAGATTTCCGCTAAAATTTTTTCCCCGAACCGCCGTTTGCAACAGCAAGCATCAGTGTTTCCGTACGTCTAGCTTAAACGGGCCTATTATCACATGCTTTGTACTTATGATAGTTTCTGCTGAATTTGCTTTAGAACTCGTCTTCTTACCATATTCATATGGACACCCACGCCCACACCCACATTCCAATTACAGTGGCTGCAAGAACCTAAAGGTTTGCAGCCTCCTGTTCCAGTACATCTCGTGCCGAATATTACAACATATACAGGGTACATCAGTGAATTGGGCGATTTTGCGACACTGTTTTTTTTTTGGTTCGGCAACACTGGGGCGGTTGCCGCTATCGCCATTTTGCTGCCAACGTTAGAGTGTTTTAGTTGCAATGGAGCCGTGGACTGGAGCACAATGTGCTTTTGCTG
>Ga0268261_10003920_pt1 | contig 11044 bp, 4 predicted proteins | sample TergutNc150P1_FD_190353 | JGI IMG/M metagenome (GOLD analysis project Ga0268261, IMG submission 190353) | Nasutitermes corniger P1 segment gut microbial community from laboratory colony in Florida, USA - Nc150 P1 (SPAdes) (version 2) | ecosystem: Host-associated > Arthropoda: Insects > Digestive...
CGTCGTCGTCGTGTGTGATCTAGAAACATCAAGAATGGGTGCTCCATATATATATATATGACATTAGTACCCTAAGGGTCAATGATTTAACCCTTATCCTGCTAACGTGGAGAAAATGGTGAGCTAATAACGCCAGCAAATAGCAGATGGGATTTAATTCGGGGTTTAAAGGGTTAATAAATGACCACACACACATGTTGTCTTATCTGCTTACAGTTACTGAAATAATGCTGCTTGACTGCGTGACCAATTTCTCATGGTGCAGGGTCGTCCTTGTAGTGTTAATAGTTACCCACCTGATTGAGAAATACCTTGGTACTGGACCTGAAGTTTCATAGCCATGTTCATGGAAGCCCATCATTTGATTCCATTGGACATTGATGTTATTTTAGTTTAGTTGTCATCTTCACAACTTATCTCTCTAAGATCCATTTTAATGTTATTATTCCATCTTTCCCAAGTGGTGTCATCCCTTAAGGTTTTTCTGGTGGCATTTCATGTGCACTTCATGCTTCCTTATGCATGCTATATGCCACACCCATTTTATCCTTTTCTGACGTGGTCATCCTTGTATATCGTATGAGATGTACATTCGAACCCCGCTTATGCCAACATTGGTTGATGTGACACCTCATCTGTAGTGTCAGATATTATGCATTATTAATTCCTCACTGTTAACCATATCATTATACTCCTGAGTTATAACAACAGTCTTTTATAATGATACAAATATTCAGCCCCCTTCATGATGTTATAACCAAGTTTGACTGTAATTTGTGGTGTTTGCATTATACAGTTTTGTTTGTACTGTTGTAATTTTTAGTCTGCAATGTACTCAAGGTTATTTTGGACAGTGAATGAAAATTCATTGTGGCTGGCTCTGGACACAATTTTTAGACAGCTCTGCAGTCTGTTATGTGTATTATCATCATCATCATTATTCATATATAAATTCAGAAATGTAAATTTAAATTACTTGATGTGTACTCCATTATATTAAACCATCTCTTACCTCATACCATATCCCTATGCTTTAAAACATTTGAGCTTCTAATTAACAGTCTGTAACTTGTAGAAACCTTGCTAATGTCTTCATAATTGTATCAGATTTTCCCTTAACCAATTTTCCTGTAGCAGTTGATTTGCAGACACAGCCACCACAGCAGAATGATCAACAGGATTCTGAAGGAGGCTGCATGTGCTAAAAGAAAACAGCATATAGAGAAAAAGGAAACTCTTTTGAAGTGAGCAATATGGTAGCAGCATCAGCAGAGCTGTTAAAGTGAGAATTGCAGCGGTGAATGAATTGTTGGCAACACTGTTAAGGTGACATGGTGGGAAATGTCAGTGACTTCAAAATATGATTGCTTTTCCGACATCAGGTATTAGACTTTCCCCGTTGATTATTTGTGTTATATATTTCTTGCCTACTGTTTGTACAGAGCAGCATTCCAAGCATTGGCAGATTTTTTTAATGTGAGCAATGTACACAGGTTTCCTGTTAAGTGCACAACTCTATTTGCCAGAGTATCATGTACCCTATTGTTTGCTGTATGAGAAAATGCTGTCATGAATCAAAATGATAATGCTTTTTGCCCACAAATGAAGGCACGTAGTATAAAAGTTGTAGACAGCTTATTGTTGGTTTGAATTGATCCATGAACAGATTGTGAATCACTATCTAAAGTTAAATAATTTCCCCTTTTTCACTTTTGTGCCACTTTCTTTCCTTTTACACATCCACTTCACTTGTCCCATCCCCACACAACTAAGCCCTAGACAGTGTTTTACAGATTGTGTCCCCTATGAACAGAAAGGAAGTGTGCCAGTGCAACTGGCTGTAGACAGTAGCGTCATATTAACAAAAACAGAGCCACATCAAATCGTAGATTACATGAATTTGGCCTAAAATGATATCGCCATTCAACAATTTGCTGTTACATTTTGTTCTTATAAATCTCCAGTAATATCGTGTTGACCTCTGGGGAGCTATTAACACTTTGGCTACCAAGCCTGTTTTACTCAGTTACTGTGCAGGTACCAAGCTAGTATCTCTTGTATTTGCTTATGATTTTCCTCACTTACAAGAATCATCAGTGTTTCCCACAATGTGTTAGGTTAGTTTTTCTTTTCTGCATGCAAGTGCCAGAGTTACAGAGTCTTGGTATCATACTGCATTGTTTGCCATGCCATTGACTTTGCTTGGCATGAGACCATGGGTGGCTGTCATGGTACCTCCTGAATGACGATAAATGAGCCGCTGGTGTACCTCATGGTAGCTGATGTGATAAGCCACTATTTGAAAATAAATACGTAAAGGCAAATGAAAATGTTCAGTATGAGATTTGAAGTTCTCAGGGCAGTGAATATCAGTTTTTCTTCTATGTTTTGGAGGTACCTGATGCATCCATACTGAAGGTAGAAATAGGCAGAAACTTGATGACCATCCACCAGACTAAATGGCACCACATCCCAAAAGGCTGCAGCCTTACAATGTTCAGCCTTGCAGCCTTGGAGAATGTTAGAGAATTCCTAGCTAAAATGCTTGGTTGCTTCACATTATGGATGCTGTTGCTTATTATAATTGATAAGCTATCTGTGATAGCAGTTCTTTTCTTGTGCATTACACAAGTAATTTGACTAATGCCACATTAATTACAGCAGATTTCTTAATTATGTGCTTTTCATTCCACTTTTTCCCTAAATTGGAGTAGTCTCTTGCTTCCTTTTAACATCATTGAGGATTCAGTGGTCATTCCCTGTCTATATTGCAGGCCTTTTAACAAGTCATAGTAATATAACCAACAAAAATCTTCATATTTTTCAAGTGAAATGTGAATAGACATATGCATTCTGCTGCAGTGGTGCTTTCTGTGAACTAATGTACATGAAATGTGTGAGTAGTAAACCAGACCACTGTGTAGGATATATGTTTTACATCACTGCTGTTCAAGAATTGGCCATTACTGATAGTTTCTCTGCTTAAATGTGGTTGCAGTTTGATCACACGCTGATATTTAAATGAATGTTTTATTATATGGACATGCTGAAAGTAATGGAAAGCCTGAAGTCAGTTTGTAACTCCTGCTTGGATCAAAGACATTCTGAATATGTGCTAATGTTAATATTTGAGTGAGCATTCTTTACACTTTGTGTACTGCTGCCCAAGTGTAGGCCTGTATTAAACATATACAGGAAACTCAACTTTTATGCACATTCGCCATTCATGGCTTTACCTGTCTTTGGTTTTATTTCAGCCTTTCTTCTTCATATATGCCACTGTCATCTAACACTTGACAACCCATCTGACAGTAACTCCTGCAGCCAGCTCCCTTCAGCAAGGTCCAGTCCCATTCATGGTTAACATTTAATATTCTCAAATTTACTTTTTATTTTGATGTTTTTATTTTAATTTATTTGTGTTGTACGTAATAATTTATGTTCTTGTGTCTTAATATTTATAAAAATTAAGTTTATTGATGTTTAATTTATTGAGGGCCACAATTTTCTACATTAGGGTATGCATATGCATATATATATATATATATATATATATATTACATAACTTACCACATTTTAGCCTAGCTCTTGTAAGTGACTGCCTACAGCCTTCACACATGCTTGGCAGCTGATGAGATTATTAAATACTATTTGAGGTTCTTGTCTAGAAATTGCCAATACCGTGTGGCAAGATTCACACACCACCAGCCATATCAGCATGTGTATGGCATCATCTAAGCCAGACAGTTTAGTTTAGTCTGTAACAGATGTGCGAAGCACAGTTTAGAATGTATATACCTTTTTTTTTTTTGTGACCATGCAGTACAGTTTCCTGCAGAGGGTTTTCAATGTAGAAGCCCTTTATAAGAAAGAAATTGCATGCGAAATGTTGTAGGAAATTTAGAATACAGTTTTCGTGTGTTTTATTTCCTTTGAAATCAGCATGTCTCAGAGTTGAAAGAGGCCATATCCAACACCTGCTCTAGCATGTGGTAAGTCATGTGCAATCCATACATTATGTGTAGAAGTGTAAGGCCCTTAAGCTTGCCATGCATCTGGGCTTGGCTTTCAGTTGAACTTTCTGTATGTTTCCACTTTTATGTGCTTTATAGGTATATTGATTTTTAAGATGTACTACCTCTATGTTCAAGAATCACCTGTACAGTAGGGAGCAGGAATGATAATGGAGGTGATGGTTTTAACCTACATGTTATTTATTTGTGCATGGTGGAAAGGACTAGCATTCATAACTGAATTAAATAGGATCGGTTTCCCATACTCAAGTAAGTACTGCCATCGTACTTACTAATAAACTTTCTGAAAGCCTTTTGTGGGAGAGATGGAATTTAGTGTGCTGAATTGCAGCTTCCTGCGTGATTGCAATGATTCCTCTTCCCATTTCTGTATGAGGATAAAATTAACCTTTTCAGTGCCAAGTGTAGAGCTACAAAAGTGGAACTGCCAGATATACAGAATGTATTGAAATTATAGTGTCTCGTGGTTGTGTCACCTCTTCAGCATGTATGTACAGTGCATGCTATGAAAACAGTGCTGTTGAGTTCTGACTAGATAGGACTGTTGCAAACATATTACAACCTTCTGCACCAATTGTCTTCGTTCACTGGTAGCGAAAGTGTTACTAATAGTGTGGGTGAAAAGTAATTGTTTCCATGCAAAACCAAATTTAGTAACAACCACAGGATGATACAGGCAAATTTCTGATTAACATTTACAATAGTTAAAGATGCAATATATCTATGTGCTTTTCTGTAAAATAGAATAAAATACATACTGACAGTTGTTCATGAGCATTTAATTGTATTTGCGCAAAATTAGCATTGATTTTCAATATTCCTCTACGCACAATACATTTCCCATGAAAATAAAGGCAGCTGAACATCGTCAATAATTAACATTCATTTTCTGCTTACAATATCTGTTAGAATGTTGCATACATGCTGTTGACAGTGTGAAGCATTTTTTTGCACAAGACAGTTTGCTTCTACTTGAAGAAGTGCCATAAACTTGTATGTAACTTGCTACAAGACCTAGGTGTTGTGATGTAGTTGTAAAGTGATATTAAATATTATGACCACACTTGAATTACATGTTAACTTATGGATGCTTTATAGTTGCTTGTTGTTGTTTATCTTTCTACAGTACTTTGTTCACGTTTTTGTACAGATGCTGTTTGTATTTTTGTCATTGGTAACACATCAGTGTTTTCCAAGTAAATTGTTCCAAATGTGAAAATTGATTACAATAGTAAGCTGTGTACACCAATGAGAAAATTATGTGGGCTCAGGGTTTTTGAACTGAACACACATTAATTAGGGGTGTCACCTCTTATTCATCCAGAATAAATTACAGTATTCTGATACTTTGCCTGTCTTTACCACTGTTACATTATACACAGTTATACTACACATATTAATAGAAGTCCCACTATGTTCTAGAATAAATACCTTGTACTGGGAATCATGGAAAAGACATCTTTGCTGATCCTAGGAGATAATGTATGTTAATATGTAGCAGGGATGGTATTTGCATTAATTTTTGGAATTTGTCCCTTTCGTGTGGTGTTTCAGTACCTTTCTCATAATTTTCCTCTACACATCCACAGACTGGCACCCACCACCAAATTTACAAATTCACAGCAGTGAGATTGACAGGAGGTAACTTTTTCCTGTTTACATTTATTCTGTACTAGTAGTAAGACTGGAAGAGGGTTTATATTTTTAAATCCTAAATGTATGCCTGAAATACTTTCCATCCCATGGGAGTGAGGTTGGAAATAGAAAGGGTTGTGATAATTTTGTTGCTGATTAGTATCTGTACTGTAAATTGACTGGTGATATATTCCATCCTAAGTAATGTAACTCCAGTTTCAGCTTCTACATGTCCTCGTTGATGTCTAATGTTTGTGAGTTGCTTGATAGCTTCTTGGAGACTGTCCAGTCTTTGTAACCCCTTGTAAGATATTGTGACAATAAGGTACGTGGTAACTGGAAATGTCTTTTATATGAAAGCAGTGTTCCAGTTCCGGCTGTCTTCTCACAAAACAATACCAACCTGTGTTAGGATGTATGTTATACATACTATGAAACCTATGAAAACTATGACCTTACTTCAGTGAATGATTTTGGCTAAAGGGTAAGTCACGGAAAAGTATGATGTCATTATGTCTATGAAATATTGAAAAGTTGTCCCTGTACAGGTGTTTAGAGCTCCCAGTGGTTGAGGCGCCCAGAATTTTTAGATGGCACATGAAGGTGGCAGGTTGTCAGCATTTCGCACGGGAAAACCTGTCATACTCTTTCTGTTAGTGGCTAAGCCGATCCCAGGGCTATAGCAGGGCCGGAAGGATTAAGTGAATGAAAAATCCAATTGAATCAAATCCATGACCTTCCCATTTGTAGCGCAGTGCCTCAACCAACTGCAGCACTGCGTATATGTTACAGAACGTGAGCTTTTGAAAAGTTGGGTTTGAAAGGTGAGGACAACAGTCCCCGCTCTTTGGATGCAATTCTATCTCTTGCTAGGCCCAGTTTCTGTTATGTGTAGTGTATTATATTGCGTCATTATACTGTACCATGTAAATGCATATTTTAAGGAGCTCACTGAGGAAATATGAAGCCAATTCGGAAGGGGAATTTTTTTTTTTTTTTTTGTCAGTGCCAAATTTTCAGTATGGTTTAAGTACAGGTTACAGTCAGTCAGGAGAGGAAAGAACAACAAAACATTCTAGTAGTAAGAAAAAGAAGAGGAAACGTAAATGAGGTTATGCATGCAGTGACAGTGGCAAAGAAAGAATGAAACATAAATGATAGTAGGCACTGTCGGAAATGTAAATTGTCGTATTTTTAGCTGCAATGTGCTCCAGGAGCTGGGCACCATATGTCTGTTGTGCCTGTGGTAAGTAGTGTGATAGTTTTATAAGAAATTTATTACTCCATTTACCATGTATGTGCTACTTATGACTTATTATATCAATGTACAAAAGTTTGTTTTTAGCATCACTTATGCTTTCTGCCATGAAAATATGCAAGACATTGCAGATAATTAGTGGTACATAAAGAATGTCTTGGATTACATAGGAAGATTGTACCATTCAGGGCATGGTGTTCAAAAATAAGTTTGAAGTTTATTGTTGCATTACTTCATTTTGGGCTCATTTATGGCACAATTGGAAAATCAAATTTATTCAATATATGTTCATAAATAATGTGGTTATTACATGTGTGCAGTTAGCATAGATAATAGAAGCGATAGGTGTAAGGCTGATGTGGCACAGTTTGCAAATCCCAGACTATAGACATGAAAGACTCAAATTTTACAGTTAAATGGCTACACATGATACACAGGACTTGCTTTAACAACCAAAGTGAAATGCTGTCAGGCTATACAAGACAGCACATTTAAAAGGGGAAATAGATTTGTTTGGTTTGGGGGGGGCAGAATTTCTGTCTTTTTGACAGTGCTCAAGCCTGCTTTTACTCCCCAGCACTTTCCATTACGGTAATGCTTCGGGGGCGTGAAGTTAACCATTCCCCTACATTTAACGCAGTGGTTCATATCCTGTGGCCATGAGCCCTTTCCTAAGTGGCCCATGGACCCTTTTAGTTATCTGTGATTCTAATCATTTGTATGTTGAAATGGTTACAGTTAGATTCCATTCACTTCCTCATTGCGAAATGAACGATCGCTCATAGTTGCAACTCAGCGCTTATTTGTCAGTTCCCCATTCTTTCGAAGCGCTTAACCCCATCTCTGACGCGATCAGTTTGTCACAACTGTAAAATATGTTTATCATTTTGCTCTAATATAAACCCCCGCTTTTTGCTGACGAAAAATTCACTGGAAGGAATCGCTGTTCGCCGGTCACTACGTATCTGCAAGACTCTGAGAATGATGATTATTATACAACGTTAAATATTGTTTACGATGTGGCATCGTTTCTTCATACTGCAAGGTAAGTCGAATTAACTGAATTAACCCTTATCCTGCTAACGTGGAAAATAAGGTGAGCGCCTAATAATGCCAGCAAATGGCAGATGGGATTTAATTCGGAGTTTAAAGGGTTAATTTTCTGTATTCCAAATTAATTCGAGTGAAACATTTTCGTAATATAATTCGGACGATCTGAGCTAAATTCATATTTATTCGGGTTTATACAAGAGCAAGATAATCATTTTATCTTTCTTGCTGTATTATTTACCATCCCCTTCATATCTGTATTGCAGCATCAACACCATTGATTTATAGTATATAGACTATCTACAGTCAAGTGTGATTTTGATCAGTTACTTGTTTCCAGTAGACCCTTATAGCGCACTGTAAGTATTTACTGACTGGTGGCAGATTTCTACCGTTTATCAGGATATCCACGTTACGAACCCCTCACGCTACTTGTATATTTATGTCCCATAGGGTATCACTAGTAAAACCTAGTCCCCTCCAAATCAGGGCATTACACTATTTTCCGAGTCACATTCCACGGCTTGAGGGGATCCGAGGCCATGGATAATTGCCGTCAGGCATGTTCACGTATGGCGGGAATGGCCAAAGGTAAAAAGGAGGTGTTACTTTCGAACGTTTAGTCAAGACGTTCTGTATGGCGAGAAGGCGACGTTAATTTCAGGCGTAAGGATGTCACAAAAAAGCTGTTCGAAATAGTTGCAGCGTATGGTATGACAAGTGGTAAGGATGTTCAAATGACTTGTATGTTGTATTCAGAAGTGGACCATTAAAGTGTAAATATGCAGTCACGCCATGCTAAGTCAGCAGTGTTTATTGTTCAATTCAGCAACGTGTTTCTCTTTATCATGAATCGTATTTAGGAAGTTTGCAGAGTAAAATGCACACACATGAATGATACAGTCAATTGAAATCTTGAGTTAATGTATATACGAAAGTCCATCACAACAATTCTTACATACATTCCATAGATTCGTAAGCGTGTCAAAATGAAAAACGGCGTGGAATAAGCCATAAGTATACAAAATACACAGAATTAGTACAGTGCAAAATATTATAAACATTTTATATAAAGTATTATGAAACATCTTTACTCATAAAAAATCATCTACAGTGTCAAAAGATCCCCAGTATCCGTGGGTGGTCCCCGGAAAGGATCTGTTCTTTGCAAAGAAGAGAAATTCCCTCAATATCTCCCCATATTGTAACAACCAGTCTCCCAGAATGTGGAATGAGTTGTCGGTGGTTCATTGTTTGCTTTTGAAGTTGGTAAGTTTACTAGTACGAAGTCAAAAATTTCCTTGGACATTTTCTAGTATTCGAACTACCGCTCTGGATGATTTCGACACTGCCAAAACATATTATGAAATTCGCCGTACACTTTTCGCAATTCATTAAGCGGGTGAACACGACATCTCGTTTTCATTAACAGAAAACGACATTTGCCAAACGAATTTTTAAACAACATAGCACAGCGTTATGGCTTTGACATGTCATGGATGACTTGCGAGAACAAGAATATTGCACAGTCTGATCAGCTGATCACGATGTCGTAGTTTCTTATGTTAGGTTCAGTGCGCTCAGGTCAGACGTATGCGACAGTTGTGTCGCTGTACCCTGATTGAAGTGTAAAGGAATAAAAGTGGGATGTTTACGAATAGGTTACTGTACAACATTTTACGGCATTGGTATAAATATCAGGTCCCCGCACAATATGTAGTACCTTCATTTGTATCGTGCACTGAACGTCATATATCGTCGTTTGGTACTTCTGCCATCATCATGAGAGCAGTTAATGGGGATTCGGATGGTAACCATAATTCTCCAGAAACTGATTTGAAGAGACGTTTGACGCCCCATCAATATCACATTACACAAGAAAAGGGAACGGAGCGTCCGTTTAGTGGTGAATATACGGAATTGTACGATGCAGGAACTTATTTGTGTGTTGTGTGTAAGAAGAAGTTATTTTCCTCACACAAAAAGTATGATTCTGGATGTGGCTGGCCAGCGTTCAGCGATGTTATTGATACAGAAAGTATAAAACAGAACGTAGACACCTCTCATGGCATGATACGTACTGAAGTGACTTGTGCAGCCTGTGGTTCCCATTTAGGCCATGTGTTTGATGATGGACCCAAACCAACGGGTCTCAGATACTGTGTCAATAGTGCCGCACTTGATTTTGAACCTCTTAACAATCCAGAATTGTAGAGTGTGTTGGCGCCTTTTCCGTTTTAAAGTGGTGTAATAATTTTGCTATGTGGTACAATTTCAACTTTATATATGGATATTTCACTTTCATTTTTTGTAGGATCACCCTCTAAACAATGGAGCATTTTCTTCACACAACTGCCTGTGAGATGACACCTTTACAGTACTGAAATACTCTTCCTGAACAAAGTCCTCCATTAGTACAATGTCCAATAACCGTTAAGTCCACCATAACAAGAATTACTTAATGGCTATAAATTTCATACAGAAATTCTGTAGTACCAACTAGTTAACTATGTATAACAACTGTACGTTGCCAAAAAAATATTTATACATACCCTGTTGTGTGTAAGTGATAACTGAATGAACATACATTTGGGATCTCATACACCAACAGAGATGTTCTATATCAAGTTTTACTATGTATAATATTAACTGTAAAGATTAGTTTAATGTATTTCTTGCATCCACTTAGTCACAGTGTGTGACATTTGACTTGTCAAATTCAGTTACAATTTGTATATCTCATGACTCAAACTCACAATACATCAACATCAGAAACAATAAAATGCAATATATTACAATTTAATATGACAGCTTATCAGACACATATACTCATATGACCTACATGCCATGAGTATGACATAAATTCATCCACTGAATAAAATGCATGCTATAACAGAAAGGCTCTCAGTTCTCTTTTAGAAGATTTTGATCTTCTCAATTTTTAAAATGGTCTGGCACCTTGTTGTACAGTCCAATTCCCATATTCACCACATTTTTCCACAAAGAGGTCCATATTGCAAAATTTAACATGCAGATCCTTTCTCTCTCTCCCCCCCCCCCCCCCCCC
>Ga0268261_10003921_pt1 | contig 11043 bp, 7 predicted proteins | sample TergutNc150P1_FD_190353 | JGI IMG/M metagenome (GOLD analysis project Ga0268261, IMG submission 190353) | Nasutitermes corniger P1 segment gut microbial community from laboratory colony in Florida, USA - Nc150 P1 (SPAdes) (version 2) | ecosystem: Host-associated > Arthropoda: Insects > Digestive...
CTGCGACGAGCTGATCACTCGTCCAGAGGAGTCTTACCGACTGTGCTGCGTCGTTGTGTGTGATCTAGAAACATCAAGAATAGGTGCTCCATATATATATATATGACATTAGTAACCTAAGGGTTAATACAATGAAACACAACAAAATTAAATGCACTGCTGGACGTTAAAAATGAAAGTGATGCAGAGTAGGCGATCAGAGAATAAACCTGAGATAATGATATTTGTTTTCAACAGCGATAAGTGAGATACTCACTGTGCAATACCTTTTTTTTACGGTAGTAGCCCAAAACCTTAAAAGTCTCTTCGAATGCATGCACGGGAAATTACAAGCGAAACATCAATACGCTGTAAAATCTGTTTTTACAAAATGGAATATTAAACGAACCCAATAATATACGTACCAGGATGATAACCGAAAACACAGTTTACGAGCAGTCTGAATAAGAAGAGTGTTTTGTACATCATGTATCGCATTTGAAGTTCCATTCACTTAATATGGATACCGTGATTTACATCCGTCCGTGGATGTTACGTTCTCTGAGTTTCATGATGTCACTGCAGGTGAGCTGAAACAACTCCTTGCAGGAGAGATACCCGCTGGTCAGTAAGGCGTTGCTGGTACATATGTTAGCCGGTAGATGACAGGAAAAGGCAGTTGCGCGTGCAAGTTGAAACCCTGTCAAGTGCCGTCACGATTATTCGTGTGGGTATGGAATGTCGTAGACTTGCGCTGGATTTAATTACACGCCATACAACAGAAAAATTTACAGGAATTTCAAACGCTTATTGAAAACCTATACAACTGGATATAAGCCACTTGCTGTCTTGAACTGAAGTCATTGCTTTGCGATACAACAGATCTCTAAATATCAACAATGCACATTAATTCTTTCAAGTCACCACATCAGTGTTTGTCTAAATCAGGGTTAAAAAAACTTCAACCCACAAGAGGTCTAAATAATTCGTTACGGACTCGCTTGTGGGCCTCACTTGTGTATACATATTCGACGGTTGAATAACAAGGTAGTAGGTCTTACTACGCAATTTCAATTTCAATTTATTTAGCGTTCATTTGATCCATAGGGGTTATGACCCGTCGGATATGGAACTTGTCAATACAGAAATAAGGTTACAAATATCATACATGAAATAAATACAGTACAGATAGTTACAACTTGCATAATTTAACATTATGTACGGAATATTAAAATATTGCATAAAGTAATAAAATAAATAAGATTAAAATCACAGTCAATTTACATGTCTTTGTGATCAGTATGTTCATAGTATTCTTCAATTGAATAAAAAGAACGATGACATAAAAACCTCTTGAGAGATAATTTGAAGCATTTCATATCACTGACCAGGATTTTTATATGTCGAGGTAAGTGACTGAAAGCTTTAGTCCCCGATATGTAAGGTCCTTTGTAGAATTTGGTTAAATTGACAGTTGGTAAATAAAAATTTAAATAATTCCTGGTTTTATATGTATGTATTTCATTATTTGAGGTGAATGAGTGTTTATTTTTAACTGCAAATAGAGTTAATGAGAAAATGTATTGAGTATACGTCATAACTTCCATACTTTTAAAAGCTTCCCTGCAGGATTCTCTTACTACAGTGTTAGTTATGATTCTAATAATTCTCTTTTGTAAAATAAACAACTCACTAACATTTGAAGATCTCCCCCAGAGAATTATGCCGTAACTTAAAATGGAATCTATATAAGCGTAATGTATTGTTCGTAGTCTAGACTGAGGTACAATGTGTTTTAGGTTTCTTAGGGCATAGTAGGCAGAGCACAGTTTGGTTGCTATCTGATCAACGTGTTGATTCCACGACAGTGTTTCGTCAATAATTAATCCCAAAAATTTAGTCTCAGTGGAATTTGAAATATTTATGTGATCGTATGTGACTTTAGTTTTAACCTCATGCAAACCCAAAGCAGGGTTGATTTACTGCGTGCTCTCATAAAAGTGATGAGTTATTGTAAGTAAACATTTTCTATCGTAATAAAGTTGCAATATTATTTTCTGTATACCTATTATATTATGTTTGATAAACTGTATTACTGAAACTTTAGTTGGCCGAGGCCTGCTAATACTTTCCTGGAGGGCCACTTTTTGACCAGCCCAGATCCAAAATATTTCCTACAGACTGCGTGTTGAATCATCTGCTGTGGACACCTGAATGTGTGCGGCACATTCGTAACATTCGTAATACTAAATGATCTGTGTTCGTAACTATAGTGATCGATGTTGTCAAAGGTAATACAGCAACGACGTTTAACACATGCAGATTTGTGCGCGTTCTGATCGTACCTATGCACAGGTGTTCGCCGAGAGTTCTTTCCTAGCAACAATGTCCCGTAGATCAGTTTGTGCTCACGTGTTAGTGCACGGATCCCATAGGTGAGGGTTATAGAAGGGTAGATATGTTTTCTGCCAATATTTTGTAGCATAAGTGTAAGCGGTATTTTTACGAGTGTTCAAACTGATGTGGTCTGTCCCAAGAATTTTTGTAGTACGTGATATGCGAATCGACTGTTGAATGAAGAGGCATGTGTTTGTGTCAGTACAGTAGCTTGTATTATACGTGTATGGTTGCTCGCTTATGCAGTGTGAGGGATACTGTTCGTTTTTGTAAAGCAAATGCAAAGTGCGTTTGATGTCAATTCTACACATATTGTGTTGTAAGTTAGGTTGAAACAGCTGGCATTGAGGGCCAATCAAAATTCAGAAGGCGGGTCACATGACGGTCGGATCTGTTTTGGGAAGGAATGCCTTGTCATCAGAACTTAAAAGAGAATTGTATGTTACGCTGTAGGCCTTCATGGTGAGCAGTGTTGTACATAAGAAATCGGTCTTGTGTTCTTAATTATCCTGTATTTTGTAACATGGGAATGCGGTATTGATCATATAGTGGAGTTTCAGAATCTGAAAGCGGAACGACAGGGAAGTCGCCATTTTCTTGTAGTACGGCTATCGTATGTGGTTCGTCCGAGGGTGAATTTGTAGACAGTTCTACAGCAGAAATACATTGTGACTTACCGTGAAAGAAGATGTTGGAGATTATTGCGTTAGATGTAAGAAGCACTAAGTGTTTTCGGTATTATGCGCATCAGTGTTTGAATGCCAAGTGGTTATGTTTCAAGGACTGAGAAACCAGCATTATTTTTGTGTTTTGCAGGTGTTCGAATGTCTGAGTGTTACATTTAAAATATAGCTTCCAAAGTTATAATAAATACCTAACTACAGACTATATAACTAAGAATTTGGGGGTGTATCGTTTTTGGCTGTGTAGTCAGGAAAGAATGCTTATAAGCATGGAAGAGCGGCAACGAAAATGTAAATGCCTCTCTTGTTGATAATGTGTATTTTATTTTTGCAGATGACTCTGGAAATCGTACTTTGAAGTAGTGTGGTTATGGATGCTGTGCTTTCACCACAGACGGCTCGTGAAGTCACATCAGCTCGCCTTTGCTCCATCTGAACTTTTCTCCAGTCGTTTTTCCTGCTGCTATCATATACTTCCACCAGGGCATGGTAGGAAAATTTTTGTTATATACAATATGTTACAAGGGAAAGGAAACACTAATGTAAAATTATTTTAAATTTTTAATTCCATTTACAATTCAGGTCTCGGTCTTCTGGAAACCTGAACTAGTAATATGGGATTCAATTTTATGATTTTTAGAATTTGTAAAACAACTTTTATTGCACAGCTGTTAGCACAGTGTTGTTTGGTATGAGTATTTTGGATGTAATGAGGTCATTAGTGCCACTACCATTGCATAAAGTAGCGTCATATGAGTGCCATTATGAATTTTTCTGCACCTACATTAAAATATTTAAAAAAATGTCTTTTTTACTGAAATTTAATTGAAGTGATTTGCCTGTTTGGATGTCACTGCAATTAATTATATACATACTGTAGTTGTATATAAGTTCTCTAGTGTACATAAATGATCTTGTGTATATACTCATGACACACAGACACATATGTTGCATACTGTGAATTTTTATAATGTCACTTCAGCGTTCACTCTCTTGCTATGCTAGTGTGTTAGTAGTTTTAACGTTAGCTTTTTATGTGTTTACAAGTAAATTAAATCATAATTAATACATTTATATATTCCTTTTTATTTTCGTTGTGCCTTAATGCCATCTTTACTTCATGCATTTGATAGTTGCCAACATCCATCAAGAAAACATGGTATGGTGTACATAAGAGAATGCTGGCTAGTCCCTCAGGTTGCATTTTTAGACATCTTTGTGTTGGCATAGTACATATATTAGAGTTTCTATTACATTAGATGTGAAAATTTAGAAAGGTGCAAATGAAGATTCAAATCATGATTATGTTACAGTGCTTATTCCTCATTATTGCTTCTGATGTAGAGTTTACATTATTTTGAAGTGCTGGTGACAGAAAAGTGGTAAAAAGTTGCATGCTAGTTGAGAAATGAGTGTGGCCCTCTGGTCTGTATCACTTCTGTTTCTTTGTCTATATGTTTTTCATAATCTTAACACTCACATAGTAGCAATTTTCTTGGATGCCTTAGTGTGTGTGAATTTTTTTTTTCTCCCATTACGGCTCAGGCTTTTCATTTAGTAATCGTGTGTTATGCGTTTTCATTGCATGCCTTCAGATTCACTGTAAGCTTTGTAGCTTCTTGTCTAATGATATGTTGAGTTTATGGTTCTGTGTTGTATTACCTGCTTAGTTTTGTCTTTGGATATTCTACTGATGGTTATGTTGTGCTGTTACTGTAGTATGGGTGGGTAATGATATTCTTCCAAACCATCACATGCATTGTCTTTTTGTTTCTAGTGCTGCCATCCAACTTATGCTCTGGTTTTATTTTGTTATTTAATAAATATGTTAAGAAAAAATATTGTGGGCTGTTTAAGTTTTGCTTGTTCAGTTTTTGGCCCTTTATTTTTTTACATGTGTAGGTGAAACTTTCTGTGTAAATGTCCACTATTACATCTTTTTTAATTATCTCCAATATTTCATAGTATGTTGTGTACTTGTGTGTTTGTGTTCATAGTCCACAGTGTATTTTACATAGCTGGGTTTTGTGAACATCATATATAATTTTGTTAAATACCACTGATGTACAGGCAGGCAGTTTCTTGTACCAAAAGAATTTTAATTAATTGATTAATTAAATTGTGTTAGTATACATGCTGGACAAATCGCTGTGCCACATGGTTGTAGTGGTGGTGGTGATGACGCGGACTTGACATGTATAAAAAATATGTTTTAAGAAACGTATATTAACAGTAGTGCAATAACATTTAGATGGTTATGCAAATTGTAAATGCTTGTTTCAAGCTGTATGGTATTAACAACTCTAAGCAGGATAACTCTGTTTGTGTGTGTGTGTGTTTTTGTTTTTTTTTTTTTTTTGTAGGCACCAAATCTTGCTTGTCTCACATAGTACTCAACCAGCAGTTACATATATTAGAATTCCTTCAGTGTTAACACTACCTTGATGGCAGCAACCATTTGATCTATATGTGAATGTGTAATGCTGGGTTAGTGCTATCTAGGTTGAAGCATTGAGATCTGAAGAAGCAAATTTGGCTTTCATTATCTTTCTCCTGCCATGGTAGTGTCTCCATCTTTAGGACTTACTCATGCACTACAGTCCAGCTCCCTTGTTTTGAAACTTGCTGAGTGAGGAAGAGGGGAAAGGGAGTTGCAGGGTTTGGGGCCAGTACCTGTTTTATGGCAGATGTCAGTAACAAAATACCAGCCCCAACCTAAAACATAAGGAGGCAGCATAGTTACTGTAATCATTCATTCATCATTAGTATTCAGCCCTTAGGGCGGTTTAGCAGGAACCAGAGCACAGTCAGGCGACCGGTATGGCTCTGGCACGCTGCATCCTGGGCAAGTTCTTAGGGGTAGGTTGCCATTGCTTTCCCCCGCCTTTAGACGTTCCCACCTTGTCCGCTAGGTGCATTCACGTCCAGCGAGAAGGTGGAACTCTTTGTGGGCGAGAAATGTTCCGACAAATTTTGCCTAGACACCGACTTCCACGTAATTCTCGGGATCTTTTACATGCCGCAAATCTGCGACATGGGACAGACGGCTTTACTTCCCCTCCAAAGGAAGGCGTGCTGAGGATTTTTTCACCCTTAAAAATCCGATGGCTTCGGCCGGGTTTGAACCCGCGAACTTGGGTACCAAAGGCCAGCACGCCAACCCCTAGACCACCAAAGCCGCTAGTTACTGTAATATAAGTGGTAAATGCTTATGTACAGATAGTAGTTGATGAGTCCTATCCTCCGCAGGCCAATACCCACTCCAATCTGCCTGCATTTCTTAAATACCTTTCAAGTCTCTGGTTACCAGAAATGAACAGTGCCTACCAATGTGGTGTCACCAGTTGCCACCTTCCAGTTTTATTGCATGCTGCTAATGTCCCAAGCAGGCGTTTAATTCACATGTGGCCAATCATGGCAAATGGACAGCGGGAATGCGAAGAGGAAGAGTGGAGGTTGAAAAGACAGAAATCAGGAATTTGGTTAAATGAAACAAACCAGTTAATTGCTGCATGTGTTAATGCCCACTTTTATTTTTTCGTTTTTCTGGGTTGGAGGGGGGGAGGAGGTGCATTTGTTGAAGAAAGGAAATTGGTATCATCAGCAGAAACACTCATTTCACAATAGTATAAAATAGTGTGCCCTATATATCTCAGTGCTCATATTTGCTGTTTTCAAGAGCTTGACAAATACTGATACATAAAGAAACCTACTAAGTTACAAAGTTACATGTAAAAATGGGCGTAGTTCCCAACAGAAATACTTGGACTTTCTCATATTTCAGGTTAAAATTAAAATTGTATGGTTATACTTTAGATGTATTCTGCATGTAAATTGAGTGATTAGACCATACATTTGCGTTTCTCCATAATTTTCAAGTTCTTTTTATTTAAAAAGTTTTAAGACATTTTGTGTCTATTAATTGTCCTTGTATTTGACAGTTTTAAAATTATTTCTTAAGTTACTTGTAATGAAACAGCAGCAGGCTTAATTTGTTTCACAAGATGGTGTTAAATCCTTGTTCATATTTTTTCTCTCCCTTGTCCTTTGTAGTTGCATTATTCACGGGATTGGTGTGCTGAGGAGACGTGCTGCTTACGTGCTTGAAACAGACTTTATGTTTTTTATGCATAGTGTCTTTGTCATGTCATGGAACATTTTACAATGATTCTTAATGAATAATGTTATTCACAAATTATGCAGTTTGTTTGAAAAAGTTTGCAATTCATTTTTTACACATGATTATTTGAAATAAGACCTGGAGATGTGAATCTTGTTGGATGACGCATGCTGGGCTGTTCATTGTGGGATGGGAAGTGAGATGTGGGTATTACTTATTCATAGAAATGAGACGAAATGTTGAAGAGCAAAAGAAAATTTTGGGGCAGTTAGGGGGTTGGAGTGGGGAGGTGACATGTATGTTTAGCACATGTGACTGTTTTGAACACATTTTGCTTAAAAACAAAACTTGTACATTCGTGTTGGGTGTTGATGGAAGTTGCAAGAAAGTGCACTTTCATACAGGTGGTGGGGTTTATGAAGCTGGTGGTCTTCCTTGATGTATTTAATTCTGAACGTAATTTGGATGACACACTGTCTTGCTGTAAGCTGTGACACCACTCTCTTGCCATGTCCATACACAGTCAATTTAGTATTATGTTACATCATCAAATTATTTTTCAAGGAAAACACATATTTCTTGGTCTGTATTGTAAAATGGCAGTGGAAGATAGCCGGCATTTTGGCTGCCACAACCGTGTGTACATATTATGAATGTAATCCACAGGATGAGATACATTCTTTTTGTTACGTATTTGTCTTGTCTAATGGCAGTAGATGGTGAATAAGTAGTTGCCCCTTTAACACAAGGCTGTGGTTTGTGTGAAAGGAGTGTGGTGTTTGGTTTAGGGGTTTCTAATTGTCATTAGTTCACACTGTTTAGTGTTGAATGGTTGAATAATTTAGTGAATGATAGATTGACTGGTGCCTTAAGAACTCTACTTCACTTTAACCAGTAGTGGACATGTTGAATAATCTTTACTTTCGCACTGTGCATGTTGTTATATTTATTTTATTCAAACCAACTCATGCACTCTTTTTAAAACACATTCACATTCACATTTAAAACACTAAATTGTTAAGAGTATTTGTAAAACACATCATTAAAATCCTACATGTTTCGGTCACAATTGTTTGACCATCTTCAGGGGGCCGTCTTTCGTGCTTAGTGCTGTTACTACTTCTCTGCTTGTTTGCATTGTCAAGTTGTTTGTTTGGTATGTGGCTGTATGTTGTGTATGTGTGTGCATGCCTGATGTACTTGTCTGTGGGATGTTTGGTTGTGAACAGTGCACAACCAAACATCCCACAGACAAGTACATCAGACACGCACACACATAGACAACATACAGCCACATACCAAATAAACAACTTGACGACGCAAACAAGCAGAGAAGTAGTAACAGCACTACGCACGAAAGACGGCCCCCTGAAGATGGTCAAACAATTGTCAGCGAAACATGTAGGGTTTTAATGATGTTTTACAAACATTTTTAACAATTTAGTGTTTTAAATGTGAATGTGAATGTGTTTTAAAAAGAGTGCATGAGTTGGTTGGAATAAAATAAATGTTGAATAATATTTGTGCAAAGGTGCCATTGCTTTGTGTAGCCGCGTCCTTCTGGATGATATTACTTTTCTGTTGACCATTAGTTTTATTATGGGAGATTGTCACCTTTCCTCTGGATGCAGCAATGTAGGGAGCTCATGGAATGGTGTGGGAGCAGTGATCTGAAAGTCTCATGCTGGGTGGAGTGGGGGTAAGGTGACAAGTTTGGTTTGTGTTGGAGGAAATGAATATTGTTCATTAAGCAGTGAGGTATTATGTTGTTGTTTTTTCATGTTGGATCTTCGTGGAGCATCTTTGTAAATGTTTTGCATTTTGTATGGTACTAAAATCAACTACATGATGTGCGAGACTATACAAAGGACTGAAGAATGGCAATGTGAAAATTATCTTGATCTGATTTTGCTGAATGGAACATGAGTTCTGCGTTTTATACGTTCAAGAAATGTGAACATTTCTAGAATAGTATGATATAGGAATTATGGAATTGTTAGATGTTTGAATTGTTTGGTTTAGTTTTTAATGGTATCACTTTTTAGTAGACACAGAGTTTTATCTTCTGTCATTTTTGTAAGTGCGTTGTGTTAGGGGTGTTAAGATTTTGTGCCCCCCCCTTTTTAATAGAATCTTTACAGTGCATTGCGTTGCTTGTGAAATTAAAACTGAAGAACGAAGATATACTTCTTTGTCCGTCTGCATGTCTGTACCAAAACCACATACCGGTCTATTCTGTACATGCAGCTTATATGACACACCAAAAATGACAAAATATGAGTATCTCACATGTATATTGTCTTTTGTTGCATGCTTTGTGTCTTGTTTGTGTAATCAGTATAAGAAAGTATGCTGGAGCAGTGTAATGACTAGTTGTCTTCTGCAACAATTTAATTATCGTATCTGTGCTAAATTGGGATAAGGACAGCATTTTTAAGTTTTTGTTGTAAGCTGGACGCAATATAGTAAAGTATATATTTCAAGAACTATGTGGTGCATATTTATGCACTTGTGTTCATGAAATCCAGCCATTTGTTTTTTGAGTTAACATGATGTTTCTTTAGGATTATGGCACCAATACTGTTAAAATCCAGTGTGCCCTCTATACCTGTTAGTGTTACTACAGACTCCAGATATCCTGCAATGTGTTTGTTCACGAATCTACTGTAGGTGAAACAGTGTAAAGAATGACAGTTCATATGCGGTGGCCAGATTTGGTTTGTAAAGAGAGAGGGTGCTGTGTGAAACATTGTCATGTACTTACTCCTTCTTGGTATCTATTTTGGGTGTAGCAGATCTCTGACCCTTGGCTAACTTGGTACAGGGAAATGATTTTTCCTACCATTTGCATCACTCTTATATCGGACTTGTGCATGAGGGCAGGCACCGCAGCGTTCGCCACTATTCCAGTTTGCCTAGAGACGGGGTCCACGTGTTTTCGTTCAGTTTGCAGTCAATGTTACGTTATTAACCACCTAGAAAAGGCGCTGAAAATGTTTTCCTTCGGCTCGCAGACATGGGTCACATGTAACCCTGTTTGGATGCGTGTGTACCGAGTATGATGTTCTTACTGAACGTTAGCAAATGCCGTCGGAAAATAAAAAGACTCAGATTCCTGTTTTTCCAAGACAAAGTCGAACCGCGCACCGACATTTCCCGAACGGAGTCTGTACATAGAAATTGGCGCAGCTGTGTCTGGTAGCAGCGGAGATGCGGTTGTTGTGTTTTGAACACGATCCCCAATCACGACAAACGCTGTATTTGTAGAGTCGATGTAGCTCTTCCATGTTGTTGCAGGAGTTGCGTGTCGCGACTGTTACGATCTGAAAGACAAATAGCTTACTTTTTGATGTACAACCCAAGTAACAGTGACTTTCGGGCGTCGCAAACTCAATCGTAATTCCGTTTAACATACACCATTATTTTTGAAATGGTAAGCCATATCTTTCGTTCTTATAACGATTCGGTTGATACGACACTCACCGGCGCCCCTAGAGCAAATGCTGACATAGTTTCAAAAAGTTGAGGGACTTGGTTGCTGATTGTCTGAAGTATGTAAGAATGAAATTTTGAAAAAAAAGAGGACTTTCTCAGTGTAATAAAAAAAAGAGCCATGACGTCAGTTACCCGTAAAAGAGGAAATATCTTTGGGGGAAAAAGAGGGTAGTTGGATGTTTTATTATCCATACCAAAAGCGGATCGAGCCTTGTTCTAGCCGTGCATTAACCCTTAGGTGACTAATGTCATATATATATGGAGCAACCATTCTTGATGTTTCTAGATCACACACAACGACGCAGCACAGTCGGTAGGACTCCTCTGGACGAGTGATCAGCTCGTCGCAGAGACCTCTACCTGACAACA
>Ga0268261_10003922_pt1 | contig 11043 bp, 3 predicted proteins | sample TergutNc150P1_FD_190353 | JGI IMG/M metagenome (GOLD analysis project Ga0268261, IMG submission 190353) | Nasutitermes corniger P1 segment gut microbial community from laboratory colony in Florida, USA - Nc150 P1 (SPAdes) (version 2) | ecosystem: Host-associated > Arthropoda: Insects > Digestive...
TATCCTCTCCTTTCCTTAAGGTCATCCAATAGCTTCCTACGTCTTATTCCTTGTCTTCCTGTCACTTCTATCCCCCCTTGTATCTTTCCTTCAATAACCTGTTGTAGAAGCCAGTTTCTATGCAAAACGTGACCAATCCAGTTCGCCTTCCGTTTACATATTTCATGCAGGATATTCCTCTGCTCCTTAACTCTAAGCAATACTTCTTCATTTCTCACATGATCAGTCCAACTGATCTTTTCCATCCTCCTCCAGCACCACATTTCAAAACTTTCCAAGTGTTTCTGATCTACTGCCCAAAGTGTCCAAGTTTCAGCACCATATAAAGCTATGCTCCAAATGTAGCACTTCACTAGCTTCTTCCTCAATCCCAAGTCCAATGTGCTAGTAAAAAGGGTCCTCTTCTTGTTGAACGCAGCTTTACCCATAGCAATCCTACATTTAATTTCACAAGTACATCTTCCATCATTTGTTAAAATGCTACCCAAATATTTAAAAGATTCCACATTCTCTAGTTGTTTTTTGGTCTATCATAATTTTTACTGGCAATGGTTGTCTTGAAATTCTCATTACTTTTGTTTTTTCCACATTCATTTCCATTCCATAGCATCTTCCAATTTCAATTACTTTATCAATCATGTCCTGTAGCACCTTTTCTTCCTTAGCCAGTAATACAAGGTCATCAGCATATTTCACAGTGTGAATGATTTGCCCGCCTATTTTGAAGTCTCCCAACCCTTCCAAAGCTTCCTTGGTAAGGTATTCGCTGTATAAGTTGAACAGAATTGGTGACAAACAACATCCTTGTCTAACTCCTCTTCCAATCTTCACACGTCTTGTCTCCCCTCAGTTCAGTCGCACTTTAACACTCTGAGCCATGTACAAGTTGCTAATCAATCTTCTTTTCTGCCAATCAATACCTGTTTCCTTTAGGATCTGCATTAATTTGGTCCAGTTGACTCGGTCAAACGCCTTCTGCCAGTCTATGAAGCAAACACTTAGTTCCTCATCTATCTCCAAGGTTCGTTCTGATATTATTCTCAGCATCCCAATCGCATCCCTAGTTCCTTTTCCTCTTCTAAATCAAACTGATCTTCTCCGAGTACATCCTCAATTTTCTTTTCAATCCTTCTTCTAAGTATTTTTGCTACTATCTTTGTGGTATGTGCGATAAGGCTGATTGTGCCATGGTCACTGCATTTTGTAGCTTGTGGCTTCTTCTTTAAGGTAATCATTGTAACTTCCATGAAATCCTTGGGCCACTCTCCAGTTTCATAAATGGTGTTGATCAATTTCGTCATTATTTTCAAACCACCTTCTCCCATTAATTTTAACACAAAGCCAGGTACATCATCATCTCCTGTAGCCTTCTCATTCCTCATTTCTTTGATGGCTTTTTCCACTTCACTTTGCAAAATATATGGGCCCTTCTCGTCTGCATCTACTTCCTCTTCAGGTTCGATTTCTAGGGTTTCCTGTCACTGTGTGTGTGAAAAATGTACTTTGTTCAGCTGTTCATCTGCAGTACTTCAGCAAGATGGCACAGTTTATATTAAATGGGAATGCAAACATCCAGAATAAGACACATGTGTTCCAAAAGCCCCCCTCTGCTTCAAGAATCTCCCTCAAATGACCTTGAAGTTAAGAATCTGGTATGCGGTGGGTTCATGAAATATCACACAGGGCCCATACTCTTCAAAGAAACAACAAATTCCACCACTATGATGAGTTAATTCTGACATCACTTTTCACAAAGTTGATATAAAAAGGAAAAATGTATGGTCACTTCATGGCGGACAATGCCACAGCTCAGACAGCAGCCTTCTCAGTGTCTATTCTAGATAAAGTATCCACCTAACAGCTGACAACTCACAGACTGTAGGCACCTAGAGCTCCTGATTTACATCTGTACAATTATTATTTGTGGGGGACACTGGGAGATAAAACTTACATGAACAATCCACATTCCTTGCTAGAAACAAGGCAATATTTAAAGCAAAACTGGTTAACATTTGCAACACTACGGGTCCAGAAATATTGTCAGAAAGTGCAATGCCTGCTTCCAGCAAAGCAGGTTGGCACTTCAACATTCTTCTATCAAAAAAGTTAAGTTGAAATTCACTGGAAAAACAGACTCTAAATCCCTTGCAGATGCAGGCTTCCTAGCACAAAGCTCCTATGACAGCTGTCATGCTCAGTGGTACAGCACATATACTTACATCAATGATACTTTCATCTCCCAATGCCCACCGCTGCTGCTGCTTGTTGAATGGTGGTGGAATTGGAAAATCTGGGTCAGACTGAGGACGCTGGAAAACGTAACCCACCATGGCATCATCTTGTGAACGAGCCAGCTGAGGTCGACTGGGGTCCGGTATCTAATCAAAGATATACAGTAAAAACAACCCTTAGGTAATATATGACATACTGCAACCAAGAAAAACCCATTTCTGAACCCTCATGAGAAATAAAAGAGATTTCTCATAGTTTTTCACAGTCCTTCCTAAAAAGCCCTGGGACACCACTTTAAAACAGGCATAAAGGTTTCCTTCCACACTTTCCCTATTTATTAGTCTTACATTCTATTACTGCATGCTGCTCTACCTACAGCAGTGGTCACATAATTTGTATAACATAATGAAAATTTACAAAATATGCTGCTTATAGCATAATAATTGTTGCTTTTCCTTCCAGATGCCATTATCTGCACAACTGGAGATTAAAAATGTTACTCTTAGCATAGTAATAATATATGCTATGATTACACATACACTCATCCCTCATTAAACACGCACTTTACTCACAATCATTCACTAAAACAAGCGATTCATACACATGCCTCTTTTTATCAGAGAAGCAAATTCCCCTCACTGATATGAGCTCCAAATAAGTCACGTATCTGCAAGCATGCAAGCAAATTTCCCTCATAACACCTCACTGCAACATAATTGTCAGTGCCTTAATGTGAGTCATGTATTCATAGTTTCTGTAACTGCTCCATACTGATGCATTCTGCATTTATTCATCAATATTTTGTGAAACACTGGGCAAAAACACACTGTGATTCAAACAGTGATAAAGCTGACAAAGTGAGAGGGTAAGTTTATCTCAGACACATCAGGAACGTAACAGGGAGATGTGTATAGCACTGAATTTATCTTCATCCATTCTTTCTCAAAAAAGAGAAAGTACTGGGAGTTACTAAAAGTTCTGTTGGTGGTACCACAAGTTTTCAAAAACAAAACCTCCAATCTTATAATACCACTTGAGAAGCACGAACACTTAGAGACAAATTACAGCTAACTCTTGCTGCAATTTCATGTCCTGACAGGCCTTCCTCATCTAGAAAAAAAAATTACTCTTTGATTTCAAGGTGTTAACAGCACTTGCAATGCCACAGTTCCATATCCCACAAACGCAGTACACTAACTGCTTCTACTACTTGTAAATAAAAATGCTGCAGGCACAGTGCTGTGCAATATGACATAACAAGATTACAAGTGCACAACACTAAACAATTTGTAGGCTTGATATTAATTAAGTACTATATTATAACAGGCTTCCAAGCTGTTACAAATGAAATGTAATGAATTTCAAGGATTACATAATTTATGTGGCCACTACTGCATGTAGTTGGAAACAGCCATTAAATATACAACAAACTGTCAATCACAACTAGTTGGCATATTGCAGAGCTGTGACTTTAATTAACCTATCCCTGACAATGGTATCATATTGTATTAGGTTTCATAAAATGAAATAAATTACAGCCTTTGTGCTTTTCACTGTCATTCATCAGGGGTTGTTCTATAGTTTTTTGTAATATGATACTAGATAAACCCAGTATAAGCACTTAACCTGCTTGCCTTTACCATCATGTTCCTCATGCCATAACTTGAAAACCCCACAGCAGCCTCCATTACTGCAAGATATCATGACATTATAAACCTTACTACCATTTACTAAAATACTGCAAGTCAATACATGAATGGGTTTTATTTTAACACCAGTTCCACCTGTGCAATTACTTCTAATTTGCTATTGAGCTATCAGAAACAAATATGACAAACTTCTCTAAAATGGCCCATATCATGTCCACACCCATTCAGTAAGCTAATTAAACGTATAAAATATATGTTACGTGAAACTCGTACTTCGCAAAAAAAATAGTACAGTCTTGATGTGCGTTGCCAGTACTACCGAGCAAACAAACAATGGTACTGATGGACGGTGATGTGAGGTTATGATCAAACTGTCACAATTTAACTAAAGCTAAATGTTCGCTATCATGATGTTTCCTGACATAATTACGGTAACAGCACGACTGTGTGACTTCATTAAAACAGTTCCATATGCGCTTAATGTACACTAATTGTGTGCAGGATACTAACCTGTTGTCGTATTATCTGTGGGGATGACACATGCCCATTTGTGTGGCTCAACATTCCGTTCGGCTCACCTCCCGGCCACTTCATTTATTTTCGCTCTGAAAAAGTTACTGTCTTAGCTGAGCATTCAATAAATCATTACGCTTTAAGTATTATTTGTTCACTAAATAATTATGTGCAAAACACCAGCATGACAGTTCAAATTAACACAATGGGCACAATGGTGGCACGTTCTTGTCAGAAGCATTCAAAATAATGTTTTCCACTCCTACAGTTCTATATCAACATTAGTGTATAAAAGTGTACCTTTCCTTGCTTTTCGTGTCCAAATATCATCAATCACAATTCCTTTTACAGGTTAATATCTACGGCACTGCGATGCCAGAAAAATAATAACAAACGAATCACTCGCAGTTATTTCTTTTCCGGTATACTGTGACGTCAATGGTACAACGATAATGCTGTAACCACACTAATAACGTTCAAAAATGCAATATAATACCGATATCACGAAACATTGTACGATTAGTCACACGATGACTTCGATAATGCCTTCCTTCTTTTCAAGCTTGAACATGCGACATATTACATTCACAGTGCATGATGGGACGGTTTTAAAGAATAAGTGGGAACTTTAAAAAAATTTACACCTCGATGAATCATGAATTCCTTCGTTAATTCAAATTATTCACTGGTGTTACATACATTTACAACACTGCGATAAAAAAGACAACCCATCAGAGATATCAAAGTTTTTTATTTACCAACCAATGCACAAGTGATTGTCTTAAAAAATATTAATCACACACCGACGTACATAATTGACTATTTTAACTAGCGTAACTTTAGCAAGCACGAATAATGCGTTCCCTGAAGATGATGTGACGGCACCGAAACATGTCGGAGCTATTTAATGTAAATTTTAATATTGTTTTTTAAGACAATCACTTGTGCATTCATTGATGAATAAAAAACTTTGATAATATAAAGATGCACGGAACGATTGTGAAAAAAAAACCAAGAGATAATTTTACCTAGATGCACTATTTAGGATCAGAGTATTGAAAATGTGTATTTAAATTTTCAAAAAGTGCAATTAATAAAAAGACATAATTTGCTTGAATTCTGCTTCCCCCATTGTTTCTCCACCAAAAACAATTATAAATGTAGTTGGGAGTTTCATTATAATACTTGGACAGTGTGCATTGCATTCATTTACATCTGCACACTTTATGCCATACAAAATGAAGACATGTGGATGAATATTTGAAAATGAAGAAAAAATGTTGGCTTGTTGAAACCAATTCAAATAAACCAGAGTCTTAGTCTTCCATGTGGAAAAATTAAAACATACACAAAATTTATTAAAGACCAACAAATGCACTTCAGTTTTATCATGTCATTTTATTATATAACTTTATAATAAAATTACATCATAGAACAAAATATATAATTCATATAACAAAATTACATCATGAAGCCAAAGTACATTTGTTGGTCTTTAATAAATTTTATATATCTAATTAATGCACAGAGTATGGGACATTTCAAACTGATCAAAACATATATATAACACGCCAACAGAAAACAAATGAATAGCTATGACCTGAATCATAAAGTGGAGCAATAAAGAATACTCTAAGCATATTCATCTCATTTTTCATCATGCATTAAACAAGACCCACTAAGTCTCCTTTCCGATGGGTTGCATTGTACTTGAAAGAACTGTTTGTGTATTATACATAAAACTAGGAACTCTTCAAGTACACGAGTCCTCTAAAATAGTGCAATCTGAATTACAGTTTGAAGGGGGTTGGAAATACCTAGAAGGTGGAAGGTGAGAAGTACAGAGTGGTCAAGAAAATTATACCGTTTTTTTTCTCTGTAGGATAGGCAAGTAAGCTATGAAGCATAAACATGTATTGAAACACTGTCCCTGGACAACCTTTTGAACTGTATATAAAGTAGCAATTCTGATGACACAGCTTGCTGAAAATTCTTTAATTTAAAGGATTGGGCTTTACAAAATTTACTGCTTGAATTAAAAGGAAATGCAACACATTTCCAATTTAATGATAAGGTAGTCACAGCAAACACTTCCTGATGGACCTTGAAATGTGTACCGTACACATAAAATAACAGGGAATAAAGCTTTGAGATTATATCTAACAAATTCAATACATGATCTGTACACAAACAGTAAGTTTTTCACAATAATAATTGTACTGAGTCCATATGATGTGATACCCATGTAACAGCATAGCAAGCTTAAAAGTCCACCACAGAATTCATTTCGTTATGAACTGCTGGACACAGGGTCCAATAATGATTATCAGTTGTTACATGGAAGAGCACAGGATGCAGTCATGGTCCAGTTTAAAATACCATCCTAGCACATTATCCATATTTACTTACTTACTCCATGGAACAGAGTTCTCTCTGAGAAGCTAACCAGTTCTCAGCTGGTCAAGAAATTCCCTGTATTTTATGGAACCCAAAGGTTCATTACCACATTTACAAGTGCCCACCACCTGTCCCTATCCTGAGCAGTACATTACCCATACAGACAAAATGGGATGGATACCTTTGGAATGTCAAGAGGTAACACAGCAGCATTTCATAGCAGTCAGGAAGTGAACCTCAACAGCGCCTGCAGATGAAGTACAAAGAGCAGATATCTTTGTTATGCAAAGCACTGGAAAGTTATAATCAGATTAATAGATTTACTGAAATCAGTATAGCATGACTGGGGTTCATGCAAATAATAAAAGTAATAAAGACTCAGAGGGGCTGTCCCACATTTTTTAACATAACAGTAATATTATCTACATTATGAGTTGGTTTCAACCAAAAACGTAATGTGATACACAAGCGATGACACCAGAATCATTATCCATCAAATTAAACTCTACATTAAACAACAAATGCATGGATATAGAACACATAATGCTGTATTGCTTCTATTGATGTGAATGTATTTTGATTTGAAACATAAAACAAAATTGTGTACATTTGGTCTCTTTATTCTTTCTTCATATTTTCCTAACAGTGTATGTGAAATACAGTTCAAGAGTTCCCATTGTTGCACGAAAAAATATTAATGTGCAAAAATTAATACATTATTTAGAGAAATCAGTTCAGCATCCACCAATACAAATTTTGTGCAAACATGGATATCTATCAGTGTAAAATGTACACAACTAATTGCACTTACACATGTTTTACACCTGTGTTTGTTAAACACCTATAAAACCGTCATTTTCTTATTTCTGGCTACATAATCCAGCACTTGCACAGAGTGCTAGTCACATTGGAGCATCCATTGCATTTCTATTATGCTTGGGTAACACAAAAATCGACAGCTCCGATGAGCAGAACTTGTATCAGTAATATGCTGGCATCAAAAAATAAAAATAACTATGCTTTTTATCCAGTCCACCAGCTAAACTTCACTTACTAAAATAATTTCATACAATATATTATAAATTAACTACATTAAGGTGGCACATAATGCATTGATGCACATTCTACCAGGCAGTACTTTACTCTCAATCTTATAAACCCTATGTGAGACATAACTGTTACAAATACTGGCCCTTCTAGTCTGAGTATTACTGGTATGTACCAAAAGATATAAGTACAGCCTCAGTAAGGGACCTGTGCCTCTTTATAAGAGGCACAGTGTTACTGAATCTGTACTGATTGGAATATTTAGGGTTGCACAATAAGTCTAAGGCTGAGGTGCATCTGGGGCATAAGCTGATGGGCTCTAAAGAAGAAGAAGAAGATTACTGGTATGTATGTAAAAAATCAATCAAAGAAATTTCTTCTGTTACCTTTCAACATTTAGTTATTTAAAACCTCCAATCATAAAAATTATACAGTGCCAGAGTAATACACACGTACCCCACTCCCATGAGCACAAATATATGCACACACAAATAAAAATCCTGCACTAAAAATTAGGCAGCAACATTCTGTGGCACAAATTCCTGAAACGTGCTGGACTGAAATCTGTAATTTATACTATTAGAGAAAACAACTTCCAGCATGACAAATTATGATTTTTACATAGATAACAAATGCGAAATGTGGCAGGCAAAATGTAGCAGGGGACAAATTTGTCTAGTATTCTAATCTCAGTACATACAGCATTGTGCTGCATGAAAGTAACAACAAAATGTTCAATGAGTAACTGCTCCCCCAGTTATGAGGTCTCTAGTATACAAGTACTGTCTTTAAACCTAACATTTAAAAACACAGATATGGCTAGCATCTCTTTCAGGACAGTCATAGTTCATGTTGTAACACCAAGTATTATAAGCTCAGATAGGACTGAATTTTCCCATGCCAATGGATTTCCAATGTTCATAAAAACATCACTATCAGAATGAGGACTCCAAAGCCAGCCATATGGATAAAATGCATGGTGTCATCCACATAGAAATCTGCCCTTTACCCTCATACTTTTGCCATGTTTTCAAATAAACCACCCTACACATCAAAAGGGCAATCCTCAGCATTTCCAAAAACACAGTGATAAAAGCCCAAATTTTCATGATAAGAATGTTTGATCTTCTACTTTTAAATCCCATCTCTGGTAAGTGCCCTCATTTCTCACATTTCCATACAGTAATCTGATGCACTAAATTTATCTGTAATGTCAAAACATGAATAATAACACAATTACTGATAACAATGCTTCAAGAAATAGAATAAATGGCAACAGTCATACTCATCCATTTAACAGCAAAGCAACTAATTCTTTTAGTCTTCCTTACATACTTTCAAACACTAAAATTCCTGTACATTGTAGGCCATTTTAGAAATTGACACTAAAACTGCAGTACCATGCATTGTTTTGTTCAGTTTAGAGCAATACATGCACAATGGATACCAATATACATACTCTGTGTTTTAGTAGTCATTTGTTATACAGTGATTCTAAACTTTTTTTTAACAATGAACCCATTTTTGGTATGTGTTACAACCTACAACAGCAGCTAAAATTTTGATCTATTTAAACCTGGTTCCTGCATTTCAGATATTATTAAAATAGAATATGCATATATTTTTCAAGAATCACAAAAATAATGGAAACATCTAAAATAATTGCAGCTGTATTATGTTTGTTCACCACAGATAACTATCTGTAAGCCTTTTGTTCTTTGCTTTGTCATGCACGTTTTCTAAAATTCAAGAGTAATGCAGAAATCTGTATGCTCTTTATTAAACACCAAAAGAAACCCAGTGGGAACACTGCATTTGTTTGCTTTGTAAGTATGCAGTAAAGATGCATTCCATAAGCTGCATACTCAAAACTGAGTTACTGATATGCAGAGAAATATGATTGGATAAATCTGTTAGTTACCATTTCAATAAATTTGTCTTGTACAATTTCCAGCCAATTTTATACTTTAAATATAAAGAAGGCTTGGGGATCAGAAAATGCACCAAGACATCATCAAGAAAACTTTCTGATATCTCGTCCCCCAACTGAGCAAAGGATATTTTCTCAGAGAACCTTTAATTCAGTGTCAAGGAGTTAGTCTTTTCAATAGTCCATCAAGAATTCCATTTCACATGGGCTTTTTTTTTTTTAAATAAATAAATAACAGCTGAACTCATGACTGCACAGAAGCTACCAGTTCAATTTAACATCCCAAACATATTTGTAAATATGCCATGTGAACTAGCTTCTCATTCATGTTGCATAACACATCATTTTGAAAGAGAAAATGGCAAAGATAACAGTGGACTCAAAGGATATATTTTTAACAGTCTCACTAATATCAACACTTCAGTGCATGTATGAAAGAATGTATATATAGTACTTGAATTTGTCAGTACTTATTGACTCTATAAAACTGTGGCTGATTTCTTGTACATCATTTGGCAGCCACGCTGATAGAATAATTATACTGGATCAGTGACTGTGACAGATATCAACTTATTCTTACACACTTCATTAGTGCATCTGCTGACACAGACTGTAAAAGAAGTCTTAAACATTTCCACTTCATGTGGGTTCATTAGTATCCTAGCTCTGCCTTTCCAAAATTCATCTTCCACAATGATGTCCCATATTCTTCAATTATTATGTTTAGAAATGTCACATAGGTTGCTATTTATGAAATACAGTTACCTACTTTTACTTTAAATACTTTTTTACATATGTACAACTTTTCATATTTGGTACCAGAAAACTTATCATTTGGAGCAGACATGTGCCAAAGCTTCAGCAAGGACCAAAAAATAATAATGGCATTTAATGAAACATATAAGGCATAGGGTCCCCATCTTATCTGACAAATATCACTTGTCACTTCCTGTCAGCTCAGTTATATTACACACACATGGCCACTCACCAGCATATTGATGCACTGGCACACTTATCAAAGTGTGTACTAAGTCATTTGTTAGCCTCTACGGGCACTTCATATGAGACATTCGCTTCTATTTAGCAGTGAAACTCAATTTGAACTCAGTGGATATACAAATTCTTAGAATAACAGGTTTGGCATACAGATCTACAGAGTGCCACTATATGACATTAACCCTTTAAACCCCGAATTAAATCCCATCTGCTATTTGCTGGCATTATTAGAAGCTCACCATTTTCTCCACATTAGCAGGATAAGGGTTAAATTATTAA
>Ga0268261_10003923_pt1 | contig 11041 bp, 7 predicted proteins | sample TergutNc150P1_FD_190353 | JGI IMG/M metagenome (GOLD analysis project Ga0268261, IMG submission 190353) | Nasutitermes corniger P1 segment gut microbial community from laboratory colony in Florida, USA - Nc150 P1 (SPAdes) (version 2) | ecosystem: Host-associated > Arthropoda: Insects > Digestive...
TAGTAGCCTAAGGGTTAATCAACTTTTATACTGTGTTTCTTTAAAAATTTATAACAAATTCGCTAACTATTTTTGTGAACTGAAATTTTCAGGAAATACTCACCAAAGACCCTAGTAGTGCTTGAGGTTGTGATACCTCTGGAAACATTCCTCCTTGTGGAGTGGCACTAAGGAGAACTTGCAGATGTACCAAGTTTCACCGTGTTGAAAACGCAAATCTGCGTCACCCGTCCGCAATGTGTTAATCAAGATGTGTTATGTAATATGCTGTTGTACACTGTTATGATTTTCATGCCAGAAGGATTGTTTCATCACTGTTTGTACAGCTATTAAACCACTGCATTTGTTATTTGTGTCGCATACTTGACATATGGTGCATGAATAAATGTAAAGTGACTGTGGACAGAAAGGAGAGGAGAGAAAGTTTTTGGTTTCAACTGCTGGGCAGAGTGCAGATGTAATTGCTAGTAATTGCTTGGTTCTACACTCGAGTGGATGAGCTGTATTTGTCATGTAAAATATACCCTTTTACACTTTTAAAGGTTAACCCATGTTGAAATTATTGTTAACAACAGTGATCAGCTTTTCCTGTAACAGACCACATACCTGTCACGTGTTTCAGCCTATTAATGGAAATATCTGCAATTTAAGTTTTGGAAAAATGTGAAAAAAGAATGACAGTTACAGAATTTGTTATCATATGCATTGTGTTAAGTATTGCAACTGAAACAGTAAAATCTGCTGAAAATTGTTTCTTATATATGTGTAAAATATTTCTCACATTTGCTTGTGCCATAATGTAGAAATAGTATATATAGCTGTTGTACTAAACAGATATCAACACAGACAGCACAGTTAAATAAGCCATACAGTATATAGTGAGCATTGTTGCTGCAAATAATCATAAATTTTTTTTTCATAGTCTGATTGTTCATACTTAAGAAGAAAGTCTTCCTAAATATTGAAAATGCTAATCAGAATTTTATTAAGAGAAGTTATTAATTCTCCTGATATGGTAAATTGTTAATCAACTCAGTATTTTATTTTATATAAAATGTAAAAAAAAATGTGATTGACACTAGTTATAAACACTGTGAATAAAAACTCGGTATAGAAATTACTACCTCTCAGATAAAACTCTACCTGTCTTCCTGCACACATCTGTGGTTTGTGTTGTATAGATGTGTGTTTGTTCACAAACATTAGGCCATGAAATAGCATCAGCACATAATTATCTCTATGTAGAAGACTCTTCCTTGAAAAGTTGAAGTTATTCAAGCCCTGAAATACATTCCCTCCTTTTATGGAACCTGATCATTCATTACTCCATTCACGAAAATCCACCACGAGACCCTGTCCTTCAATGGTTGAATGCAGCATCTATCTTCACATCCTATATGCATAATAACCATGTAAAAAATTACCATATCATTATAGTATCTTTAATGAGGTGTTGTGACCAATATTTTATGTGCATTTCTCATTCTCTCATTTGTGTCATTTTCCTGTTCCTGTCATTCAACTAATGTTCCATTCTCATATTTCAGTTATCTACCATCAGTGCTATCTCAGCAGTTATTTGTTTCATTATATGAAATACTTTCCTCTGTCCATATGTGCCACATGGGCCCGTCATATCCCATTTTATTTAAGCACTTGACATGGTATTGACCCACAGTTACAAGTACTTCCAACACCCGGCAAAGACAGCTCTTCTGGTGCAGATCATATATGGTTCCTAGCATGTATTTTAACCCTTTCGTGACCAGCGGGACATATATGTCCCACTTACAAAGAGTCTTTTTCAAGTTCACTGGGATAACAGTATCCCACTTTTTCTCCATTCATTTGTACACGGCTGTTTCGTGGGAAAATGCATTCTGACTGGTTCAACAGAACAGAGATACTTCAAGGTAGATGCCAGCATGGAGAAAAAGTGGGATACTGTTATCCCAGTGGACTTGAAAAGACTCTTTGTAAGTGGGACATATATATCCTGCTGGTCATGAGAGGGTTAAAGGAGAAGTTCCCAAAATCACTTTGTGGAAAATGTGACTATGTTCTGTGTAACAGTTCAAGCAGGGGAATAAGTAGAAGAGCTCCATATAAAAATGATTTCTTGGTCCTGATGAGATACAAAACAAAACACAAATGCAATGTATTTTTGTAGGCAGTGTGTACTCCATAAAGAACCCCATGTACCCAAATACAAAAATTTGGTTGTACTGTGTTCATTCAGTTGCATAAGTCCAGATAGCCATACATTATGTTTTTGCTTTGTTCTGTGTTGTAGATGCATGATTGGAGTCATACTTAGCATGTCTTGTCTGAAAGTGTGGTTATACAGAAATGATCAGGTCTTTATTTTATATTCATTAATTTTAAATGATATACTGAAGTTTATGTTTATTAATTTTTACAGGAGCCATTATTTGAGGACGCCAGTGACTAAACAGGAACAGCAAGAGCTATTAGCACAGGCATTGCGTCGGTCATCTTCCACACGGGAAACACGTCGACATTACACTGCTTTCAAACACAGAGAGTTTTTCCAATTCAGGCGTAGTAGAAAGTCTGATTTGTAATCATGTTGTGGTGACTGTTTGATTTTGACTTTTTAATTGTTTTCACTGTATTTCTTTATTGACATGCCATCAAGTAATATGGACCTCTTTTTTTTTTACCTGTACATGATGATTGTTGGGCTCTAAATCCTAATAAATTAATATTTTCAGTGTCCTTGTTCAATATTTTTCTTACAGACCTAGTTCACTGGAGCCTTGATAGCATAGTCAGTATACTAACTAGGCTACAGGCTGGATGATCTGGGGTTCAAATCCCAGCAGGGACAAGGTATTTTTTTCCTGCCCAGCATGCTATTCAGTGGGTATGGGAGGGTGCTTCCCTGGGAGTACACTGGCTAGGGCATGAAGCTGACTACTCACCTCCATCTAGTGCTGAGATGTGGTAAGAATGAATGGCACTATACACCTACTCTCCCCATATGCCTTCAAGGCATATACAGGGATAACCTTACCTTTTCCTAAATCCAATTTATTTCCAGTAACTGAACAGCTTAGATAAGTGGTAACTTTTCTGACATTTATTAGGGATGTTCCCAGGTTAAATCTTGGTATGGTAATCATTTTGACCTTTTTTTAAATTGTTTTTATTTGTTTGTTTATGGTACATGCCAGAGTAAGGCTTTGAAGTAGGCTGCAGTAATACTTGGAAAGCCATAACATTTGCAATTGTATAAACTTAAGTGACAGTTGTAAATTTCAGCATACTTGTTATTGCACCTTACATGCCATCATGACAATTTACAACAATGTGTCACAGCATAAATGTGCATGAAGATAAATACATTTATCGTGTCGAAAAACATGGTAGCAATTCTATGAAACCAGGCACCTGTGTATGGCAAATATAGTTCAGTTGCAAGAATCAGTTAGGTAGTATGGTGAAATGGTGCACCATTAGCTCAAGTGAGTTAGTGCCTTATTTACCCAGACATAAGACAACCCTACATACAAGACAACTGTCAGAATCTCCAATTTTTCAGGAAAATGCCAATAGAGAACATGTTTAACTTTGTTCATGATTGTAATGTAACCTCTCCAGCTTTTAGATGATGAATTAGGGGATGAAACAATTCCTGTACTATCCTAACAGCCATTTATCACTGCTGATTCTTGGATACCACTCTGACCTGTCCCAGTTTTCTTAGACTTCCTTGTAACAGCCCCAGAAAACTTGGGGTCTTCTTAATTGCAGACCCACCACCTCAATAGGTTTGCTATTATTAGCCCCCTGCATTAATATGGGATATAACTGGTTCACTGCAAGTTTTACTGCATAGGTGAGTGTCACACTGGCAAGTCCTTACCATCTATTTTTTGCACCATTTTGATTGGTTTGCTGGAGATGCCGGCCATGTGGGGTGGTCTGCCTGCATAGCTGACCCCCTGTTGAGCAATATAGTTCAGGTGCCCCTGCACAACAGAGTCCCTGCACTCAAGAGCTTTATGTTTTATAGACATTTTCTCCATTTGTGTTCACACACAGTGGGGAAATAACAGCCACCACAGGCAGAGCCCCTTACAGGTAGAAGGCATAAGTTTCAGGTGCTGCCTACTGTCCCGAGGGGATTGTTCACTCACTGCCATCCGTTCCATCTATGGTGCTACAGCCCCTTCTGGGACTTGGCCTCCCTCAGAAGATGCCTCCATCCTCTGTTTTCTGCTCTTCTCACAACACTGGCATCACCACCAAGCATCATGCAGCCCTCAGCACAATACCTTACACATCGGTTTGGGTGGACCATTGCCTGTGTTAGCCATCTATGGACGTTTCCCTGTCTGTGACATTGATGCCAAAGGTTGGCTTCTGCAGGGGAGTCAAGTAGGAAAACTAGATCTTTTAAGTGTAAAGTCCAAATTGTGAATATGTACATAGATGGCTAAATACTCAGGTATTTGTCATTCCATGGCCAAGAGAGTGTTTTACTTACACGTAATTTGTTCTAACTGTACCAGTATCTCAGAGATTTAACATGGTGATGCTGAGGGTAAATATAAAGTAAAAAGGTGCTCCCCCTCTCTCTCTCTCTCTCCCTCTCTCTACATATATATATATAAATATACATATACATAACATAGGTAAATGTGTATACATGCCATGGATCCGTAAGTTTGCCACAAACACTAGGTTGTGAAGCAAACCCTGACGGCATGTAGGGGAGGTTTACGTTCCGGTTGCTTTAACCCTTCGGAAGGAGTACCTCATACTAACTGAAGAGGGAAATAATTTTTACTTACCAAGACCAGTGCTTATTTAGGACTGAAAGGGTATGAGAATTCATGGTAAGTAAGGAAGTAAGTGGAGTAGTAAGCACAGAACTTCATATTATAAACGATATGGCGGCAACTGACAGAAGCAGCAGACTTCTCCGTAACGGTGGTAACTAATTACCAATAAACACGGAGTCATACTTTTACGACTTGACGTAGTCTCAACAAATGATCTCTGGTCTAAACCACCCTATCACTTGGAGTGAGTTATCTGTGATGGGTGCAGTGGATTTTCAATAAGTTTAGTTGGCTGTACTGATTCTTAAATGATCCGTGATAGCTAGCTTTCATGTCGTTTGTGTATGTGTGTGTAAAAGGTGCTTCTTGTTGTGCAGAATGGCGGATGAATTACAAGATATTTCAAAATTAAAAGTTGGTATTTACACTTTTGCGTTTTTCATATATGCATGAGCCTAAGGTGTTATGTGAGTGTACTGTAACGAAATTCTTATTTTATTGCATTTCCGGCCGCAACCTGTGTCAACGTTCTGATTGCAATGAATTGTTGCATCAACTTTCAGGTGGCAGATTTGAAGAAAGAATTGAAAGTCAGAGGCCTGAGTGCAGTGGGAAATAAAACCGAACTGGTAGAAAGATTACAGTTGTCTTTACATGGAGGTAAGTTATTTTACTATAGTGAAGATACACAACCAAAGAACTAAGCAACTGTGATGGTAGACAGGGTAAGTACTGCATAATGCTTGGTATGAAACGGTCGGTTCACACTTCGTCATTCGGTACTGATAGACATAACAAGCGGTACCTAGAATATTTTATAATATATAATCGTATACTATGTGGCATGAACGCATTTCTTGAGATGTAGGTACTACAGTTCCATGAATGAGTGTGGCTCTTGGCTGTCGAAGCACGTCATGCTTTTCTCTCAGTTTGGTAGCAGCACAGGATGGCAGAGCTGAAGATTCAGAACTCTGAAGACAGGTCTGATGGCTTCGTTGTTCATGAACGCATCAGACCAGTGATAAACAATACACATGCACCATCTTACAAAGCTGCCAAACACCACAATAAAATACTCAATAACTTAATAGAATTACCATTTACATATACTACCAAAAACTTCAACGAAGTAGCACAAGAATTCAACTATATCCATATTATGTCACCACAAAATGACCACCTTAGACATAAAAGATCTATATGTCAACCTACCAATACAAAATGTAATTAACATAAAAAAATTTTGGTTAAATAAAAAAAAACAAAACCACCATAACAATATAATCCTTAAACCCCATAAAAGTGATTTTCAATCAAAATTATTTTCAATATAATGATAAATATTTTCAACCCACTAGAGGCATAGCCATGGGTTTACCTATTTTAAGCATCATTGCAGAAATTTACCTCTAATTTTTCAAGGAAATGTGTATCAAACACTGGATAGAAAATGGAAAAATATCATATTATAAAAGATACGTGGATGATATTTTAATCATATTTGATCAAAGCAAAACCAACAAAAGTTTAATCCTGAATCTCATGAATAATATACACAAACATTTGGAATTCAAAATAACAGAAGAGGAAAACATCAACATAAACTACTTAGATCTCACCATTCATGGACGTAATAATAAATTAAGCACTGAGATCTATAGAAAACCAACACAAACAGACATCACTATACATTTCACATCCAACCATCCATTTGAACAAAAATTTGCAGCTTTCATTTCCTATATAAATAGAATGATAACACTATAAATCACAGAACAAGCTAAACAGCAAGAACGGAACACCATACTTACAATAGCCAAAAATAACGGATTCCCATCACATATTATCCATAACCTAAGAAATAAACTAATAACTAAAACACAACATACATTTACCATACAAACACACCAAAAGAAAAAATTTATCACATTCACTTATCACAGCCCACTTAAACATAAAGTAACTAATCTTTTCAAACATACCAACCTGAACATAGCCTTCTATGCTGCAAACACCATATACAAACAACTCAGTGATAAAATAATCCAAAATAAAACAAATTCTAGTGGGATATACAAATTGAAATGCAACACCTGCAATAATTCATATGTTGGACAGACTGGTACATCATTAGGAATAAGGCATAAAGAACATACTAGATACATAAAAACAAACCACCCTGTTTCAGCTTACACCCTACACATGTTACATAACAAACATGAGTATGGAAACATAGAACAAACCATAGAACTATTAAAACCCCATAATAAAGGAGTTAAAATGAATGTTTGGGAATCATTCTTTATACACATCCTCCAAAAACAAAATTTATTGATCGAAGAACAAAAGGTCAATGACCCCACCCCCCTGTTTGAGTTGGCACAAGATGTTGCATTACATAACTAAATACCCACTTCTGGTTCCTGTTTACTCCTGACCAGGGGAAGTCCATCAAATTAGTCGAAATAATTCATCATTTTCCTTGCAGTGTTATATTTTTATTATATTTTGTTGTATTTTTAGTATATTTTAGTATTTTTTATATTATTCATTCAAGAATTACATATGCGGCCACATTTACCAAGATTTTATCGTAACAACACATTACTATATTGTATTTTATCATTTTAATAATTCATGCATTTAGCTAACACAACTTGTAAACTCCCTGAAGATGGTGCATTTACACCGAAACATGTCGGAGTAATTTAATATAAATTTGCACTACTTATTTGTGATTATGTTGGTATATAATGAACATTTATTATTCAATATGCACAGTATGAACATAAAAGCATAATGTTAGATGATTACATTTTGTGTGTTTTCAGAGCGTTAGTGCATGAAGTTAAGTCTTAGGTGAGAGAAAGTGTGTTCACATTTTATGTTAATGTGCCTAGTCACTGCCATAAGAATCTATATCACACATTGGTTCCCCATGTGCTTTGTCACTGTTGGTGACTGTTTAAAGTTAAAGTAAGAATCATCTAGCTTGCAATCATAGGAGCATATTTCATGGTTTGTAATGCTGCCAACAGATCAGCCATGTCATAATTCAGTCTGCGTTTGTAGCTAAGTGTGATGTATGCTGTACACAGTAATTCAGTGTGTTGAATTTAAAAGATTCCAAATATATGGTCATTATTATATCTTACAGCTGTCGGTTACCACTTCGTGGCAGCTTGTTTATCATAATATAGCTTACACAGTGCAGATTATCTATGGGAAGTGACAAACAATAGTTGTCAGATAAAATAAGGATCCTTTGTATAAAGAGAAAAACAGAGTTGTGTGTATTGTCCCCTTAACCTGTATGATAAAATTATTGGTCTGAACATGAATGAAGTTGAATGTTGTCTAGAAACGATCTGTGCCACTTTGTATGTATGCTTACTCCATGGAGCAGGGTCCTTCTTGAGAAGCTAATTGGTTCTCAGCTAGTCAAGTAATTCCCCGCACTTTATGGAACTTGAAGGTTCATTACTGCATTGACAAGTGCTCACTACCTGTCGCTATCTTGAGCCAGATCGATCCAGTCCATGCCCCCACATCTCACTTCCTGAAGATCCATCTTAATGTTATCCTGCCAAATATGCCTGGGTCTTCCAAGTGGTCTTTTTCCCACAGGTTTCCTCACCAAACCCCTCTATACTCCTCTCCTCTCCCCCATATATGCTACATGCCCTGTCCATCTCATTCTTCTTGATTTTATCACCCAAACAATATTGGGTGAGCAGTACAGATCATTAAGCTCCTCATTATGTAGTTTCCTCCACTCCCTGTTACCTCACCGCTCTTGCCACTTTGTATGTATACTGTTTTATAAACTTCTTTAATGTCTTATTGGTATCATACTTTCATTATAAACCTAATAAATTTACTGCCTATGTTTATTGGGCATTAAAATACTGAAGCAAAAGCATGTACAGTGAAAAGGTAAAATTTTCCCTGTATGTGCGTTGAAGGCATTGGGAGAGTAGGTGCATTTTTAACCTCAGCATTAGATGGAGGTGAGTGGTTAACTTCATGCCCCACCCACTTAACCCCTGGGAAAGAACACCAGTACCAGATCAGTAGTAGGCTGGGTGGCCCCCAGAGCTGCTGTGGACATTTTGGAGAAGAGATAAATCTCTGCCCCATACCAGCATTCAAACCCTGGACTGTCCAGCCCAGAATCTGGTCACTACACTGACTGTGCTACCCCAGCTCTTGGAAGCAGAAGGAAATGGGACATAAGGGGTATGAAGAAGGAAGAGGAAGAAGAAAGAAACAAACACAAGAAAAGGAAAATATGTTTTCTCTTACACACTGAGTCACCAAGCTCATCAGCATGTACCATCATGCTTAGTTAAGAATAAACAACACATGCACCACAAATCCTGACACCACATTTGAATACTGCACAAACTGTAATTTTAGAGTAATAGTTGTTAATTTGCTAGCCTTACATTAAATGCATGTTATGGGAATGAAACTAGTTTTACACTGAAAGGTAAACAGTGATTTAGAAGGACCATGGGTATGTGTGTTCAGAGTATAGGGGGTATTATCCTAATATAATTGGGTGGCCAAATTGGAATGGGGGAAGAACAGTAGAAGAGGAATGGTACTGCATATGATGGCAAAGTTGTGGCTGCGGTTGTTACAAATGAAAGGGCATAACATGATAAGTTGTTACAAATGGCAGAAATTGAGTTGGGCTAAGAATTAAAAAAAAAAATCTGGACTATCTTGTACTTGGCAGAGCCAAGCAACAGTCAGTTTAAACTGGGTTTGTGGAACAATTAAAGAAGTATGTAATGATACAAAAAGACATGCCTTATCTATCAGTATTAATGAAAATAATTCCTTGTTTTACTCATGTGAACTGAAATATAAGTGAGGCTGTCTGTACAAGGCATGAGAGAAGTGGAATAATATGGTTGAGACCTGGGGTTTGGAAAACATGGCAGATAATGAGAGGATTTGAGAAATGAACATGACTCTTTGTAGGGGATAAGGATGTCAGGTATGTGTTATTAAAATGCTTAGCAATAAAAAAAATGGAGTAAGGACCATGCATATAGTAAGTGGTTGAATGTGAATGAAAATGTAGCATATTGGAAAGTTTTAACTTGTATGCAGGTAAAGGAGACAAGGAAATATTGGTAAATAATTAGTTAAAAGTAGATGCAAACAGAAAAATGTCAGTCTGGCACAGGGGAATGGGGTGAGGATGAAAAACTAGGCATGTGCATTTGTTGTGTATTATTATTATTACAATATGTGTGTGGAAGAAGGAAACAGTATGAATGTAAGTGTATAAAAAAATTACACTTAGCTCTGTAGAAACCAACTGTTAACACAGGCTCAGGTTCATGTATACTCAGTCTGCAGCTCAATAAATTGCTTTCTGTTTGTTTGTTTATTTCTTGTTTAATATGTATTTGCTAGAGGTGTCATAGCCAGGAATGTGGAGACTTATTCCCTAATTTTTACTTCTGTAATTAGTGGATATTTTCCATTGCAGAGAACTCTTTGATCACAGAACCTGATTCAGCAGCAGGTGACTCTGAGGAGATTATGGATGAGGATGATGTCCTTGCTGTAAGTTGCTCACAGCCCCTTCCAGTGAACAGTTGACTTATGTGTAATTATATTTGTACTGAGGTTTCTGGATCATATCCACATAAAATCTTGAAAGAAAATTGATATTTCATATTTTAGCTGTAATTAATCTCTTTCTAGTGCTATGCATCCATCTTCTCATGCTGTGATGTTTAGTTAAACACCGAGATATCTTTACCTTACTGATTTCCATAGGAGTAGAGATGGTATTTTAATTTCACAACAGTGTGTTTGACTTGCAGTGATAAGGTCTCGGGACCTATAATTTTTTCCCCGTCTGAAGCAGTAATTTTTGTAGCCATGTACATGATATCAACTCATGTGCAAATTCTTCATTTGTGATACATACAGTGTCATACCATGGTCCATGGTCTTTAACTGCACCCATTTTCTGGACCTTATGGGGAGGTTGATGGAAATCAGTTTTCACTCCCACTACAGAGAGTACAATAATGAAAATACATTGAAGTCCAATATAATAAGAGTTTGTCATGGCCTGAAATGTGCTACATCAAAATATTGCTTGGAATAATATATTGTTAACACTTAGGCAACTAATGTCATATATATATATATATATATATATATATATATATATATATATATATATATATATATAT
>Ga0268261_10003924_pt1 | contig 11041 bp, 3 predicted proteins | sample TergutNc150P1_FD_190353 | JGI IMG/M metagenome (GOLD analysis project Ga0268261, IMG submission 190353) | Nasutitermes corniger P1 segment gut microbial community from laboratory colony in Florida, USA - Nc150 P1 (SPAdes) (version 2) | ecosystem: Host-associated > Arthropoda: Insects > Digestive...
TAATTTTTTTTTTTTTTTGTGGAAAATTGAGGTTCTGTTTCAAGGAGTAAAAGTGAAAGAAGCCTGCTGCATTGAATGGTGGAAAATAAAATGCATGATTCCATTTATATTCAGGCACTCAGCTCATTCAACAACCTTCACTCTAGTAATCTATTAATAGGCTAGCAGTCAGTTATTCACTATTATTACAATTTTCTTGTGCAGGAAGGCATTGTTAACATCAGTTTTGTGGAGCATAGTGAGGATCTATCAAATGAGCCTATTGTGAACACTCCCATCAAACCTCAAGTCTCTTCATATGGAAGCATTGCTGAAGAGGTAAGCAAATCATATTCAAAGTTGAAAGGAAATGGATCAGAAACTGTGTGTCTCATTTGAAACAGTGCGTAAATAGGGGCATTATGACTTTCTCATTTTCCCAGTTTTAAAAATAAAGTTACTAATAACTTGACCATAACACATACTTTCAGGAAACATCTTGCTTTGAAACTCTGCTGTAATAACGGAAGAGTATTAAAAAATCATCTCCACCCCACCTTACTTTATTATTACATTTATTTTCCAATATTAATTTTTTTGATAGGAGAATATGTTAATTTTATTAATAATTCAGACACTTTGGAATACCAATAGGAAATGGAATAAACTCAAAATAATGTAATTTCCCATTTAAACTTCACTTTGTACAGTTGTCATATACTTTTAAGATAATTTTGTACAAAGAAATCATGAAATAACTTCCTGCAATATTTTAATATCACTTCACAAATCTTCTTCTTTCTAGATGCTCCTTACGTCTGTATTACCAACACAGTTTACCCATTACTTTACACTGTGCCATTCATCTCTCTCATCTTCAGTTATTTTTTAATTTATCTTTATGCTTTATTATTTGTCTTTAGTTTTGTGAATTTTCTTTCACCTCTTCATATTTACTCTATTTTATTTAGTGCTTTTATGGTTATTAGAAATTTCAGATCCAATATATTATCCTTGACTTCTCGGCCCTGAGTTACATTGATCCCTCCGCAGTGACCGCTCTCAAGCTGCTTAATGAAGACTTCAACAAAATAAACATCACCATTTACATTGCTGGAATTTCAGGTATTATTCTGAAGGGGCAAAATTTGATAAGATTAAATATGCTTGCAACAAACCTATGCATTAAATCATAGTATTTTGCCATAAAGGAGAAACAAAATCAGAACCTCAGATATTCTGTATCTCAACACATAAAAAACTGCCATATCATCAACACACAAATCAGTGCATACTTTGTTACAAGTGGGAATTTTAAAATGTAACACTTTTTGATTAGTATTAATGTCCTGCAAACTGCTGTACAATAGCACTAAGTCATTCTTAAATGTTGCATATGAAGGTTCAAACCTTGTATGACAACTATGTAACCATAATAAAAAAACATGAAATTACTTTTACATTTTGGTCTCCTAAGTTGTGACACTCTCTAATCTTATCAGTGCATACTAACATATCAATAATTGGAGGCTACATATACTACAAAAATGTTGGTATCCAACAACAATGTTACACAGTGTCACAACCACAATAATCATAACCTGAATACACACAAAAATCAAAAGCTCAGATCTTTTAAGAAATTGCTTTTAGTTAATTAAAATTACATTATAAAATGCCAAGAACAATTTTAGTTAATAGTAAATTAGGAGGAATGGCATACAATTCTGATGTCTGATTATACAAATTATGCACATATACAAACAACCATCTAGATAACAAACAGGTGCATTCAATTTTTGTTTATGTTTGTATGTAACTTTTCAATCACTTACTTCTGAAAGATGTGTATTTACACAAAATAATCAAGAGCTCACATTTTTCCAGGACCAGTATACGAGAAACTGCAGAAATGTGGCCTGTTTTTGGATACTTCTAGTTCATTGAAGACATTTCCAACAGTTCATGATGCAGTTATATTTGCACAATGCAACCTAAACAAATCTACTGATATTCGGGTGTGACGTATGGCAGAGCAAGGCACTACAACATCAACAACTCTGAAGGAAGAAACAATTTGAAAAGTGATGCTTAAAAGCAGCGGAAAACAGCGAAGTTTGCAATTCAAGCAGAAGGTCAAGATTTCTCCACAACATAAAAAATGATCTGATATTAAAAACTAATTGGAACTAGCAGCTGAAGTTTACATTCTGGTAGCTCTGTAGCAAGACACTGTTTGTTGCGGGAGTATATCAGGATGATAAGTTTTGTGTGTTTACAAAGTCCTTAAGTTGACGTAACCCACCGCCTTGATTACTTGGCACTCAGAACTTTTCCCCACAAAAAAAATGTTCTTGCACTCATGGTTCAAGTATTAAAAACATGGCTGCACTTATCACTGGAGCGCAAGCATCATTCCTGAACTGTCCACAGTTCATATTTTAAGATTCTTGCAGACTCATTGATGTGTGTATCTAAAGGCTAAGTATTTTGTGGACATTTTCCTCTAGACTATAAATTACGCCAGGTAGTAATATACTCTGTGACAGCTCTCAAGTGTCAGCAATTGTATATATACTCCTTTCTCCATCTAATTAATTCTGTTGTATTATGCAGCTGTCAAGCAGTATCCGCAATAAGTTTATTACTTGTGTGAACGGGGAAACAATATTGTGTACACAATAAACACAACTTCCTTAACTGCAGAACGGTATAAATTACAAGCTCTAACCCATTAATAACAAGACGAATTTTGAGACTTACTATTAAGTTGCTGATATTATCAATCTTAATAACTGCAAAGGTGCATATGGAACATGCAGGAATACTCAAAACACTTCCATGTTGCATACATAAAAGTTTGCATAAATTTCAGTTTATTTATTTAGCAACTTGATGACTTAATGTTATTGATGTCCAGTACCTAACAGTGTCAGGCATAACCTCAACAACTCATACCACCAAGTTAACTGTAATTTTTAACATATTTCTTTCAAACAAAATTTACAGATATCTTACCAAGAAACTACATTATTATTATTATTATTATTATTACCATCATCATCATCATCATCATCATCCTCGGTATCTCATTTATGCAGGGTATCTACACTTATATTCCTGAGACAAATCATGTCCCTAGGGAACATTGTGTTGCAACTATTCCGATGTAAATATTCATGGTGCGTATATCGCTAGTTCCTGTGTTAACTCCATTGTATCTCTACGTTAGCACTTTCCAAAGTATGTGTGCAGTGCCCAATATGGCTGTTTTCTATAGTTCCTTAACTTCGTGATTTCCTGGTATGTTGCTCACGTATTTTCTAAATGACTCTGAAATGGTCCTAATCGCGCCTATTATTACTGGAATCACCTTTGTTTTTACAATCCACACGCGTTGTATTTCTATTGTGAGGTCTTTATATTTTAGAATTTTCTGGGCTTCTTTTTTAATCACATTTCTGTCCCCCAAAATTGCAACATCTATTAACATACATGTTCTCTTTTCATTATCACGAATTATAATGTCTGGTTTGTTGTTAGGAATGGTTCTGTCAGTTTGAACTTGTTGATTTCACAGTATGGTTACATTGCCTCCCTGGCCTGTTTCTACTGATTTTGGGACATATTCATACCGTGTTTTTTGTCCAATTGTACCCCTGTTTCCTTACATATGTTGAAGTGTAGCTGTGCACACACTCTATCTGTCTTTTTATGTACTGTTCTTTTGCCAGTGGGGCACGCGGTAGCACAGTTGGTTGAGGCACTGTGCTACAAGCTTGAAGGTCGCGGGTTCGATTCCCGATGGTGTCATTGGATTTTTTCATTGACATAATCCTTCCGGCCGCACTATGGCCCTGGGGTTGACTCAGCCTCTAACAGAAATGAGTACCAGGAATGTTTCCTGGGGGTAAAGGTGGCCGGTGCGTAGGGCTGACAACCTTACCACCTTCATGTGCCGACTGTCTTGAAATCTGGGAGCCTCAGCCTCCTGGAACCCTCAGGGCCTGTCCAGGCTTGTAATGGGATTGCTTTTTTCTTTTGCCAGTATGGGGCATGCCGATATTATATGGTCTATTGTCTCATCAAACTGTTGGCATAGTCTGCATTTTTTATTATTATTATTATTATTATTATTATTATTATTATTATTATTATTATTATTATTATTATTATTGTTGTTATTGTTATTGTTATTATTTCTCTTGTCACAGAACTATTCTTCCTGGTAATTCTCTTGAACCAACAGTGATCCCCACCGCTCAGGCTTCAAGCTTCACACTGCAGTACTTTATTATTATTATTATTATTATTATTATTATTATTTATTCGATCCAATCAGTCATACAGTGATTCTAGGCACGTCAAGTACGTCGTAGGTCCTGACATCAAATTTCAACAGTTGTAAGTTATCAAACATAAAAGTGAATACAGAATTTGTACAAATTTTACACTTTACATAAAAACATTATGCACCTGTAACTCTGGTTCTAAGGCAACACAAAATTTTAGTGTTAATATTTCAAAAAGCCAGTGTTGCTTGCACCTCTGGAAATCATATCTGTGATGCTAGAACTATTGATGATACTACAATGTGAAATATGGATGTGATGTAGCTTCCAGTGGTATGATGCTGATGCTAAGTTCATGAAAATAAAATTATGCACGCATGCACACCTACACAAATCATGAAAGCAGATCTAAAAAGTTATATTAATTTAAAAAGTTTGTGAGCTGTCTAAAACATGGACAACAAGGAAACATTACAAACTATTTGAAGTCAAACCCAAAAGTATACACATGACATGATACAAGCAGATCTTACATTATGCATGGGTTTCATTCGGGAACATTACGTGAAGTTTTCATACTATGCACTACATTAAATCAATAAGGAAGACGCAGCATGCGGCAAGTAATAAGTGTTCACGATGAATCACTTTACAACAGCATCCATCACGTGCTACAAAGTAAAAACACGGATTCTAGAAGAAAATCTTTACAACATAAGCAAGGATAATGTAAACATTATTGTTTTAAACTTAATTTAAAATAACCTTCACTTTAATTTGACAATGATTCATGTGTTCAAAAGTTTCTGAATTGCTGCAATACTAGAATAAATACAATATTTTAATTTTGTTTTTTTGGTAACGCAGAAACATATCAGCTTTTAAGGTTCATTTTTTACACACAAGAGAAGTGATTTGCATTTTTTAATATGTGCAATTAAAAAATATGTTAATCTCATATCCTTGTTTAACGTTTATGTATTACTACCCTAAATTATTCATGGTCTAGATTTTTACCTTCATATACAAGAATTTTATGATAGGTTGGTGGATCTCTGTAATACCAATTAAATGATTACGAAAAATATACCAAGTATAAAAGGTTTCTGTGGGCAAATAAAATTTGGAAGCAATGCTTTAGAAAACGTTTTTCCTTAGACAGAGAAATTAATAATTCCTTAGATCCAACTGTCGATACAGGAAAGCACATGGAAATGAGATTGACATAATGCAGGGGTGTATGAAATGGACAGTGAGGGCAAGTTACCTAACTGTCATTCAGTTTTGTTCAGGGTTAATCACCCAGCACACTGTGACTAGTCCAAGGATCAATTTTCCTGCAAGGCAATTCAAGAACATTCTGTGTGCACTGTAGTATCTTATTACTGCATCATTCCGTATTAAATATTCCCAGTGCTCGGCCAAAAATAATTATACTCAAATAATAAATAATTTATCTGTAAATATTTGAATTTCTTTGCAAATGAATGCTGTGCATTCAGAATTTAACAGTGTGATCTCATAGTTAGCCTACACTCCAACAGATGTACTGATATAGTTCCAGACACATTTAAGTACAACACAAAGCATCTGCAATGTTTATTGATTATTTTCACTGTGGTAATGAATAAATGTATTAAAACACTAACTGTCTAAAAACTGAATCCTTAATTCAAGCCCTTTCCAACAGTTTCTCATAACATGACTGGCTTTGAATCTTTATGCAGCACATCAGAAAGAATCGTCTGGAATGATGCAGCTGCAACAGATGACAGCCATCCTGCATGTGAAAAGTTTATTGGAGTACAGCCTGTACTTACATCAAGGGTGAAGAATATTTATTAGTTCAAGAATTTTCTATATTTCAAGGCATGATCAGAATGGTTATTTTAGGTTATGATTTTTTTCCCACCAGTAAAAGAAATCGATGTTGATTTTGGAACACAGCCCAATATGTCAAAATTTTTTTACCACCTAATCATACTACATGGTCAACAACTTTTTAAATTGTATAACTGAACATGGCAGATAAATAATTTTGGAAAATTAACAGTATATCTCAGCCTGTTTTGGAATATTTACAAACTTAAATATTTACATCACTTTGTATTTCAGTCTCTTTATCCCACATTCAACATCTACAGCATTCTTATTCCCTGAACAAAGGACTACAGCAAGTTTTCCAGTTAATTAAGTATTTTTCACATTACTTTAATACAAGTGTCATTCTTTATTGCCACACTGAGCACAGCAGCTTGATCACATAGAGACCCTGCATGCACCGGGACATCACTCAGGACAATGATACAAGAAATGCACTGCAGCACAGTATTCTTCAGAATACCTTCATCTTCATTACATTCAGCTACAATGGGCTCAGTTTTACTTTCCCATTATACCCACACTACCACCATACATGCATATTTTAGCTCAAGTTACACTGGGTTTGCAATGTACGCACATTCCCATTTTAAATTGTCCTAAGTTACAGTATCAATTAAATTTTTAGTACATACCTCTTTCAGTATTTCATCTTTCAAGTTGTTCACAATGTCTTCATTGAAGCCTGACCCACATTTATGTTTCACGTGAATTGCACTCACTATAAAATATCTCCAAAAAGCTTCTTGTCACTCACACTCACTGTCCTCATGTTTTACACAATAGTTCTCTTCATGAACACAGCACTATAAAATAATGTTAATTCATCTGCATCTATACCATTCTTGCAACAGTCATGGAATAGTTCACAGTCGTCATACAATTTGAAATTTGGTAGTAACAGACACAGCCAAAGGTTCTGGTAAACTTGGCTTTTCTGACCTTGTGTCATCCTTCCTTAGGCAGATGCCAACAGAAATATGTAACTTTAAATAACTATTAACAGAATAGGAGCCTATACTCTTTTATTAGTCACTGAGAAAATAATACAATAAAATGACTGCCAAATTTTTAAAAGATGTGGCAAAGTTTTGCTCAATAAAAATGCGAACCCCTATCCAGTTACAAGAAAACCTACACCTTTGATCAGCAAGATGGTAAATGAACTCACACTGCAAATTATTGTGTACATGGTTTAGAGTATTTTTGGTGACAGGATGATAAGCAAAGGGCTGTGGCCTTGCCAGTCACCAGCTCCCAATCCATGCAGTTATTACCTGTGGGGCATACTGCAAGATATAGCATACAGTAATAATCCTCACGTGGAACACAACTTGACAGAAAGCATTCAGGATGCAGTGTCTTCAGTTTCACAAACAGAAATTTGAAGTGCATTGATCAGTGTTTGTTTGATACGACACATCTCTACAAGCCAAAGAAAAACACTTCTAGCACCTCCTTTATACATGATGAGTAAACTTAACATTAAGGGTAATAACTTCAACTGTAACTTTCCAGCAAATAAAATAATTTAAACCCTAATATCAGCTACAATAGACTGACCCACAATGCATGGATCCCTGACTCATATCACACTGGAATAATGGCAATCACTCGACTGCCTACCACCACACGAATGGTCGCAGAAGTAACAGTCTCTGTCAGATAAAATATGGACCTGTACAAAAATGAACTCTGCAATACATACATACATCTGATGTAATATTTTTCATATAATTAAATAAGGTGACAAAGGCTGGACATAAAAACTTCAACGGAACAAAGAATATTACAACTGACTGTGAAGAAATGGGTTGCAGATATGTGAACTGGCTTGAACTAGCTCAGGACTAGTTTTGAAGTTTTGTATTAACAGTCCTGTAAGTTCAGTTTTTACCAGAAAGGCAATTAGTTTGTCAGTGGTGTGTAAAGGGTCCCATAATGCAAGAGGAGTTCAGGGGTTAAATGGAATAGAAGGCATTACTTTGCCCAGTACTCTGAAGAATAAACTGGAACATCATGACAGACTAGGTCAAAGTCCAAGTCACTATACAACTTATGGGCAGTCAATCAGGGTATTTTAGTGTCAAGCTCTCCTGGGGCTCATGACTGATGTTATGTAGCAGGTCTGAGAGTCATAGCTGCTGTGGTCATGGGCGACCCTCCGTCTGATGAGAGGACAGGCTGAGTTCATGCACTGCTGCTTCTATAGTGAATACCACACAGCTGTTGGGGTTAGGTATGTGCAATGGGTTACGTCCCATCCCGTAACAAAAGCCAAATTAAGCTGTCAGTATACACGAGTTAAATTGTTTAGAATGCAGTGAGTACAAGCTGAGTACCCAGAAGAAAACTAATAACAGGATATGGGATGTAATTTTTTTTTTTGCTACTTTAGCGCATAAGAACTAAATCTGCCCGTACACTGAAATTTATACGCCATTTTTATTTCTAGGTTCTACCTCGTCTGAAATGTGAAAAATCCTACTTAGTACAAGGTATGGGAACAAACTGCATTTTCTGCAGAACCGACGAGAGTAGTCTGAGTTGCTCTAAAATTGACGATGGAAGAACTAACAAAAACCGAGAGGCTTTAAGATTGTGTTTTATACGCCAAAAGAAGTAGAGTATTTAAATTGTCAATCTCTATCCCCCGCTCCCGTGAAATTTAGTTACCTAAATGCTCCTCGCGTCACTTTCTTGTGCCAGCTTGCACAATTCTACGCCTTGCATACCCGTTCTATGGCGACAGACAGTTCGACAGGATCCACGGGTCGTCTACAGAAACCAATCAACAAAAACGTATCTGCTCTGTCGACAGTACCCAGGATTTTCACGATATGCTACCTTCCAGACTAATCCACGTGCAGTTCAGTTGTAGGCGTTACGTCGAGTGCAGCGCCATTCATAAGGCGATAAACAAAACACGCAATGGTGTAAACAATTCTTACTATACTGCCAATGTTGAGAAGCGTAAATGTCCATCAAATATAGGGATCCCATTCATTCCCGTTTTCTTGGGACAGTGCCGGTAGCTCTTTCCCATTGTCCCTCAAAATTCGGTTCAGGACGCCAATGACCCGTATTTGTCCAAGTCCTAAAAGGATGAAATTTTTGACAATGCATACAAACGTCATGACTTTGCCAAAAACGAAGAAAACATTTATAAGAGCAGGACAACCAAACAACCAGGCTAAGGAATAAGGCCAGGAGAAGAAGATGTGTACTAAGTGATTACAAAGTCAGGATTGAGAACGCCGTGGGGACTTTTATCTGAATTAGCTCGTTGTAGCTATACAAGTGAATTACTCCGGTTTTTTTGCTGTGTGATGGCTTAAAGTTTTGGCCCGCCCCCACCCCCAAGTCCCTCGCGCCGGTTTCTGGTTGTTAAAAAAATGGATTCCTAATCAAATGGCAGTTATTGGGCGAATTTTAATTCCCTATCCTTCGGTTTGGTATCTGGTTGTATACAATATGCTTGGCTGAGCTTACGTCAAGAATAATATTAATTCAGAAAGGACTCCATCAGCCCATAATATGTCGCAAGGAAGCTGATGTTTGCTTTCATAAAGGTAATGCCGTCCCTGCGCACACCACGAAGGGATAGTGGAAGTGGAGGTATAGTTCCACGCATTCCTGATGTCAGCACTGATTGAAGGCAAACTGTAAGCATCTGTTGCATTTCCCCTGATGCACATTGACTATGAGGTTGGACGGGTTCCAGAGACTGCCTGGACATTTTGGAGAGGTGAAAAATATCTTACTCCTGCCATGAATCGAACTAAGATTCCTTGGTCATCCAACTCCTACCCTAATCAGTATATTGAATGTCCTTACTAATCTCTTTTCTTTAATAAGTAAATTCATATAAAAAAAAAGGTACTTAGTCTCTTCCAACCTCCATTTCTAAATCAATTAGTTATTCTAATACTTTCCAGCCCTAAAATATTTTAATTTGATGATTTGTCCCTGCTTGCAATTTTTTCTGTACCAGAGTACTGACCTGAAAATCAGCCTATACAAATGAGCACCGTGTATATTAAAATACTAACACGCACAGGAAATAACACCACAAGTTCGTAGCATATTCACAATAGTCATCCCCGAAGTTACGGGACACATCAGGTCAAATTCTAGGACACCAAAATCTTTCTCTACCACATTCCATTTGCCAACATGAAGAGAGAGGATGCTGGTATCTTGGGGTCATAAAAGCCTTTTACACACTCCCTCCAGAGGTAGATAAATCCCCCCTCCTGAGCATATAAAGCTCTGGCATTATCTACAAGTAATGTACATGTATCTACATGTAGATAATGTCATTAAAATATTAATAATTTTTTAAGGAAACTCAATTATACTAATTAGATTGAATGTAGCCCGTAAAGAATTTAGTTTCTGTTTATTATTATTATTATCATCATCATCATCATCTGAAATAATTAATAATTATATCTCCACAGATGATTATGTTCAAAGCGTTAGTATATATTTTGTTAAGAACAGATTCAAAAGTATTTAAGAAATATGAGACATTTCCTTATGGGGATCTATATGTAACTGACACTCAGATGTTTGAAGAGAAATAATATCAATTATGTACAAAAGGTACAACTTGTATGGTTTTTAAAATGATATGGTTAACCTTTTGGCACCGGAGTTTTATATTTAAATTTTAACACACCCTGTATGTAAAATGTGAATAAGACAGGAACCAAAAAAGGTAGCATTATGAAATAAACGGCACTTTGAAGAGAAAAAACGGAGAGTGTGCAGCATGTTTAAAATACTCAGTACTTATATTTGTTGAAAAAATATATAAAATGCAACATCTGGAGGGTAGCGGTACGCCCGTCCTATATATAGGACGCACGGTTCTTAAAGGTTAA
>Ga0268261_10003925_pt1 | contig 11041 bp, 6 predicted proteins | sample TergutNc150P1_FD_190353 | JGI IMG/M metagenome (GOLD analysis project Ga0268261, IMG submission 190353) | Nasutitermes corniger P1 segment gut microbial community from laboratory colony in Florida, USA - Nc150 P1 (SPAdes) (version 2) | ecosystem: Host-associated > Arthropoda: Insects > Digestive...
GGGGGGGGGGGGAGTTAAGTTTAGAAGAAAAGAAGATGGAAGTAAATCCACAAACTTTTTTGTATAAACCAAAGATTGTTATATAAAGGCTTTGTATTGTTTTTGGCTGCTGAACTGAGAATTGTGACAAATATGCAAGTGTATTTTCAACACTTAAAATGTGCAGAATGTCATTATCAATTTTAAATTTATATGAAACATAACTTTATAATAAAATATTTGATTGTAATATATTGTAATTAAGTCTAATGTAAGCACCATTGAAAACACTGTGTCCAGTATATTCTTGTAAGGAGTTACAGAATCAAAGTGAATCTATGTCTCACATGATACATGAAATGGCTCACGAAATAATCATAATGTCTTCCCCCCCCACCCCCACCCCTTACATTGTCATTTTAGTTGTTTTTGTTTCCATAATATTCAACAAATTTAAACAGCAATTTTTGCTGTACTTTAATGTAGTGAAATCTCTCATAAGTTTTGAATGTAACAAGAGTGATAGAATATGATATAGCATGTAGAAATACTGGCAAATAAACTGTAGATTCATTGACTTAAATATTCTAATGCAAATGTGTAGTTAGGGGACACATTTTTGCAATATTTGCTACACATTTTAACGTTCATGGGTCTGTGCATCGTAAGAATATTCTAATATATATCCAACAAGATGCTACGTTACACAGTTTATTTTATCTGGAAACTGCTCTACATGTTTCGGGTGGTACCATCACCCATCATCAGGGGGCAAACAACTGTATCTACAGCAGGGCAAACAACTGTATCTACAGCATCTGGTATTTGTCGCACCGTTACTGCTATCTGCCCCTATCATGGAAGAGTTGGAACTGGTTTGAGTGTGCTGTGGGTGGTGTACACCACTCACAGCACACTCAAACCAATTCCAACTCTTCCACGATAGCGGCAGATAGCAATAACGGTGTGACAAATAACAGATGCTGTAGATACGGTTGTTTGCGCTCCTGGTGATGGGTGATGGTACCACACGAAACATGTAGAGCAGTTTCCAGATAAAATAAACTGTGTAAAGTTGCATCTTGTTGGATATATATTAGAATATTTGCTACACAGTTGTTGTTTTCTCTTCCTCCTGCCATAAAACATCTTTCTGTTAACATCCCAGTCATAAATCACTTGTTGCTTAATTAGTTAATATCAATATCTTCATGATTTGCATATTATTTTCAGTCTCCGTTTGTTTTGATAATTTTTTTTTCGTAATGAATGGGAATGATGAATATCAGAAGGAAGTGGAAAGTAATTTTCTTAAAATTGTGTGGTAATAATTGTGTTTTGGGCAATTCATGTTCTTTTCTGTTTGTGAAATAATTATTTTAACTTAAAAGTCATACAATTTTTATTACACACAAGAAGGTGGCACTGTGTGTTCTTTTTTTGGTTACATAAATTGGGAACAGTTGAGATTAAACTTCTTTATCTTAACCATGAAATTTATTTCAGATGGCAAAATAGGCCTAAAATATAACATTTATGTCTCAAAATTTGTTTTGAACTATGGGTCAGTGAAATGTAGTCTGTGTTACACAAGGTAAAGTTACGTCTAAACAGGAAGTATAATTAGAATCCACTTCCAAAATGTTAGTCTGTTAAGAGAAAGCATAGTAGAAAATCGTCATGAATATTGTAGTTAATAGTGACAGTGAAAATGGGAAGTTAAATGTGTAAGAATAAATTCACTGCCTTTTTTAACGGAGAGAAAAAAAGTGACCACTATTGTGCATTTCTCAACTCAGTAAGCTATTTTATTTTCATCATCCACATATCCTATGAGTACAGTAACATGTATTGTAAAACTTATCCTCATAATTAATGATGTATTTATAAACACAAGATGGAGATCTTTTCAGCCGAAACCTTGGTGAATGTATATGACTTGAATTTGAATGTAATATGAGATATGTTTTGTTGTGTAACATAATTTTATTTGTTTTGTTTTGTAACAGTTTTATCTGTGCTCTTGTGAAGATACTTTTTACGTGTATGAAGCATATGTGATAAGTGATTAGTAATTATTTCAGTGAAAAATGAAGATATTTGAGTGGAAGAAATGAAGCAATGCCAGCCAACTTTTTCCTCTTCTAGTATACTGTAGTTACTTCCACAAAATTGTTAATTTATAAATATTTAATAATGTCATGACAAATTATAGGACTCTGAATTTTATAGCAAATGTCACATGATTGCACTCAGAATATGAAACATAAATTTTCGGTGTTGTGTTCCTCATAAAATAAGCAGTGTTTAGAATTTTGAAACCGGGAATATTTCTTTTGAGTTTATGTCTCCTTGCTCAGTACACTGTGTGTAAACAAGCACTAAATAATACATAAAAATCACTATAATTTGCATAAAAGAATAAATTCTTTTTATCATATCAGCAAACCAAAATAGCCATCATCTGTTAATGTTTTGCATGCGAGTAGATGATCTTTATGGTAAATATACCTCTATTCTTATTTTTTCCTATTGGGTGTATTTTCCCCGCTCTACTTGTATCTTAGGTTTCCTGAGTGGTCGTTTTCAACATCCTATATGATTACATCAAATCAGTTCTTGTCTTTCTATGTGCAACCCCTGTCCATACCTTTTATCCTTAGTTTGATATACTTGTCTTTTAGATTTGGTTGGATCTTGTATTTTGTCCTCACTTCTCTGTTTATTTGCATTACTTTCTTGTGCAGTCTACTGTTTCATTCCCAGGATGAAAACACATGGTTGGATTTTGGGGAGCAATCGAAAAACCAAAAGAATGTACAAATATTTAAGTCTGTACCGTGTAACTATTATTTACCACTCTATTTTGACATTTGTCACTCATTTAAGCACAGAAAGAAATATTTGTGATTTATTTATATCCTGAATTTTCCTTCCTGTAGTAATTGAACTTTTACTGGGCTTCTGTAATTTTGATTTTTGTGTGGCTAATAAACATGGTCTTTAAATAATGAAAGTTAAACTATTTGTACAGTCAGAATGAAGGAAATTTAATCTCTACAAGCATTAAAAATTTTGCAGGATGAAATAAAATACCATCTCAAAGCAAAGTCACAAGAGCTGCCGCTGTTGCTAGCTTGATCTTACTTCAGCAGGTTTGGTTGGAACTACTTTCTTTGCCCTTGGCTGTTTGGTGTTCTCAGACCATTGGAATCCTTCACAATATTCTCTGTCATTAGCCTTATATTTTTATCTTTACTTTTAGCCCATGAAAATCTTTCTGAACATCTTTCAACCATGACATCCCCTTCCAATGTTACTTCTATCTTATGGTTTACCTACAGGAATTTTCTCAGCCATGTTGTATCTACTCTTAATCACATGCCCCAAACACTCCAACATTTTCCTTTCTATATCCTTTGCTAGATCCATCTCCTGACACCTAGTGGTCTGCCATGGGAAAAGGGGGTAGATTTGCAGTAGCATATTGTGGTATGAATACAGTTTCCACTCTTATCACTTATCACAATCAGCTCCTGATAAAGGCAATAGAGGTAGCCTTAAAAAAAATTAGCTTATAACCCCATTTTTACACAGTTGACTGTCTGCCATAACATCACTGCTTTTCTTTATTTGCATTATTTTATGTTTTGTATTCTGTGTGTACATTATTGACTTTTGTTTTAGAGTCATAGTAATTAATGTAGAATTTGTACTGTAAAGTTACATTGTTTGTTTAGTGACATTAGAGCAGTTTATAGAAATACTTGATGTTCTAGTTGATGCACCACTAGTTTACATATGTACTAGGATGGGAAGAGTGAGAGGTTATGTGCAGTGCTGGGGAATCAATGCAATAAACCTTGCAGAACATACTGAATGAAATAAATCAGTGAAATTTGAAGAAGTGGTCATGTGATTTATACAAGCAGTTTTCAGAGCTCTTCTTCTACAAGTGAAAATGGTGGTACCTGATATGTGGCACACTGCAAGTCTGTGATACATTACCAAATTATTTAACATAAATAATGCTTCCGGTTATTGAAAACAGTGCAATAGGCAGTGGAGTCTGTTAGCAACAGTACTGTGACCCCACTTTAAAGGATTAAGCACAGAAATTGCCCTCCCCCAAGATACTTAGTAAATTATGTAACAAAGTAAAACACTCAGAAAAGACAAAGTGGAATATAATATTTGTTACTGTATCAAAATTTCCATAAAAGTCGGAACTTATATTATTACTTTGGAATGAAATTCAGTAATGAGATGAGCATTTTGTTACAACCAACCTTTTGCGTCCCATTTATTTCCGGTCATTTTGTCAAAAGAAAGTCATAGTCACACCCCAGTAAAAAAAAATTGAACTTTGTTTTCTCCAAGAAATATATTTATGCAGTTATGTACAGTTGAATGTTATATTAATTATTATGGGAAATTCTTATTTGTGAAGTGTCACACCTGTCCCATTGACCATCAAGTTCCAGCATCGGAATTTGTTACGCCAGTCGAGATGCTGATGTAGAGTACTCATATAGGTCAGCATGTGGACAAGAGGGCTGTTACTGGCATGTTGCACATATGCTAGGATGGAATTTTAGTATCAATATATTTGCTCCTTCATTCATTCATTAGGATTCAGCCCTTAGGCTGGTTTAGCAGAAACCAGAGCCCAGTCAGGTGACTGGTATGGCTCTGGCATGCTGCATCCTGGGCAAGTTCTTAAGGGTAGGTTGCCATTGCTTTCCCCCATTTGCTCCTTACAGCAAACTTTTTCAACCTTAAAATTGGTATTTCGGTGTTTGTACTGCAAGAAAGGTAAAAAGTAAAGCAACCCCATTACAGGTCTGGACAGGCCCTGAGGGTTCCAGGAGGCTGAGGCTCCCAGATTTCAAGACAGTCGGCACATGTAGGTGGTAAGGTTGTCAGCCTTACATAGCGGCCGCCTTTACCCCAGGAAATGTTCCCGGTACTCATTTCTGTTAGAGGCTGAGTCGACCCCCAGGGCCATAGTGCGGCCGGAAGGATTATGTCAATGAAAAAACCCAATGACACCATCGGGAATCGAACCCGCGACCTTCCGGCTTGTAGCGCAGTGCCTCAACCAACTGTGCCACCGAGTGCCCCACTACAGGAAAGTGTTTACTGAAGTTTAAACATTTGTAGTTGTCTTGACTGTATCATCTTGTGCCTCCCTCCCTCACTAGAATCAGACTGTTCTGTAACCTTTGAACGGTAGGCCCTATGTGTTTTATGTTTTTAGTAAATTAGACCAAAAAAAAAATTGATAGAAGTTAATGTACTTTGGACAATTTTCATACTAATTTATATCTGTTTGTGTTGTCAGAAAACATGTCCATGTGATTTGCCTTTGAAAGCCACTGGAAAAAGAGCTCTTGTTTTGTTTGCTTGGTTCTGTTTTCTGATTTCAACCAGTTTATTCCCATTCCTGACTGAAGTTATTCTCGCCAAGTGAATATGAGGCCACGTTAATCTCATTCAAAATCCATACATGTCACTAATGATCAACTCAACCTCTGCAGCAGTTAAAAAGTATTATTAATAAGCCTTATATTTGTATGGGTGCTTTCCAAAACCAGCAAACTCTAAAATGGGTAATTTTACAGGAGAGCCAAGTAAGAGCAAATGTTACTAAAAAAAAGTAATCTTCATTTTTGGCATTTTGCTTTCATTTTTTGTACAGTGTGTGTTTTTCATTGCTGTGTGAGAACATCATGCTGAGGAGGGTAATTGGAACTGAGAGTGATGAAGTAACAGGAGGTTGAAGAAAATTGTATGACAAGGATCAAAATGTATTTTTTATTTGAGTTTTTCCACGTAAAATTCCCACAGCACCTACATGTATTAAGCGCTCATACTTTTGACCCAGTACATTCCAGGAAAGAGATACTGTTATCATACTGACAGCATAATTAACGATTTATGGCTCAAATGGATGTAATGCTGAGCGGCCCAACATCAATTAAGTTGACAAAAATGCACTAGTAACAATTGTTTTGGCTATTAACCCTGAACCACTGATGTTTATTGGCAATATAACTTTGGTCCCTAAAAGGTTAAACTTATGCAACTTCTTTAAAGGAAATAACAGCACTACTGGGGAACAGTCTCTGCCTGTCTAAGGGGTATGTGTTGAGTAAGAATGATTAAAATATTTCGCGTTACTCTTGCCTGCCCTGAAGAATAAATTAATTTCCCTTCAGTGTATCAGATTTAATATTGTTCATTGATATGAATTGAAGTCTGTTGCCATCACAGTTCATACATGGAGGGAGCAATCTGCGGATCTCGAATAGTAGTTTACATTATTACCGCCAGAGGAATCACTGCCATTATATTTTCAATTCAAGTCGAATAAATGGCAGAACGATATAAAAAAAAGTTGCAAGTGTTTGTACCTACGATGTGTGGCAGATCTATGAATGACGAAATTGACATCGCGTGAAATAAGCCTAGAAGAACTAACTTATGATTCCCTATACCCTCGTGAAGAATTGCAAGTATAATATGTTTACTAGTTTCATATTCATAAAGGAGTATGTAAAACTTGACGGATATACGTGGGTGCTATAATCCGTGCTTCTGAAAGTGTCCTATTGACACAGATCATCTAGCTATTTACATTAGTCAAACGACACTTCAGGATTGTGTACCGAAGAACACGGTACCTAAAGTGTGATGATAGTTAATACTTCCTCCGTGAAAGTGCGTGTGCCCGAATTGCTTGCGTGTTAGCACGATTATTTTCCGTGATTGACATCATCCGTGGGAGTAACCCGTGGTGTGGAATAATTTTCACCTTTCTTATCTGTACTCGTTGGTGAGTTATGGCAGTAGAGGAATGGCCGTGTAGGAATGTTGAGAAACTGTGTACATTGACTGTGACGTTTAACGGTATACGTCCAGATTTTTACATGAACTGTAAGTATGTAAAGTGGGTAACTTAATGTGATTGATAAAACATAAACTGTTATTGTACATTGTAATTTTCGTACACATTTACTTTCGTTCCGTCATTTTAAAAACGCTAGTTGCCTTGCCTGCAAAACAGCTGGTCCTGATTTAAATTTTACTAAGTGTCCAACACACCTTTAATGCGTACTCACAGTAAGTATCGTCATTTATATTTTTCTGCAATGTTTACCGCAGTCAACATTTGCTGTCGCATATGCTTCTGTAATCTTAACATGCAGTTGTGTTGGGTTTCTTGAACAGTAAAGTTCCAAATGAGCGAAAACGGTAAAGCATATGTTGTAGTTATTTTAACAGCTGTGCTGACGAAGAAAGTGAACGGCAAGCGTTGAATTGCAAAGCACAAGGTATGTAATCATGCATATTTCTGGGAAGTGTTTCCGCAGATTTCTGCATCATCAACGTTGCCGAACTCGAGAATAATGAAGCATTTGTGGTGCACGCCAATTTAATGAACCTGTGCAGTGAAAAGGAATTGACAGATGTATGTTGAGTATTTAATTGCAAGCTGCACCTTGCCCTTTATGAAGTGGAAAATACAGGTGATACGTTTGTAGCTAGATTGGCTGTGTCAAGAAGCCAGTCATCTTTGAGCCAAACATAGTAAACTTACATTCCGTTAATTCAAGTATATATACTGTAAAGTTGGCATATTGTTATTTATGTAACCTTCTAATAAAAAAAAATATAAAGTCCTATTTTTGGAAGATTCTAGCCCACTCGACATGAGCGATGCAAATAATGCTCGAGAGAGTAGAAAAAGAAGCCGCCAGAGTGGGCTTAAAGATAAATGTAAATAAGTCTAAGGAGATGCATATTGCCATGAACAACAAAGAGTCCCTCTGCATACGTAGTGAAACTATTGGAAGAGTGACACAATTTGCATATCTGGGGAGCATTATCGATAACACAAGTGGTACAGAGGCTGATATTATAGCCCACATATGAAAGGCCCAGACAGCATTCAGCGCACTAAACAAGATCTGGCACTGAACGGCATATTCAAAGCAAACCAAACTTCGCATCTGCAATACAAACGTGAAAGCAGTCCTATTCTACGGTTGTGAGACCTGGAAAAATTCCAATAGTATAACAGCCAAGCTGCAAGTCTTTATTGATAAATGCCAAAGGAAAATATTGAGAATTTTCTGGCCAGACCAGATTACGAATAAAGAGCTGTGGAAGCACATGAAGCAACCTAGAATAGATTTGCAGATCAGGAAATGCAAGTGGGCATGGCTGGGCCATATACTGCGAAAACCGTCCGACGATATAGCCAGGCAAGCCCTAGAGTGGAATCCCCAAGGCAAATGGGGCAGGGGGAGACCGAGGATTACATGGTGAAGAACTGTGCTCGAAGAGGCGGAGATCAAAACAGATGCCAAGAATAGAGTGAGATGGAGGATTCTTGTGGAAGCCCTATGTTCCATGGTGGAATGATGGGATCTGTCATCAACATTTTTGGAAGATTTGAGTTACAGAGGATACAGAAACAGGTGAAATAATGGAACTATACAGCATCACTGAAAGTGTTGTAATAGGATTAAATATAAGGACATCTTGTAAACCTCTATTAAAGGCAAGGATTGTCGTAAGTGAGTGAGTACTGTACTACAGATTTAAAAAATGAAAGCAAGTTCCTCTTCAAACAATTTTTTTCTTCTTTTACAGTACTGTAATTGATAAAAGTACTAAGGCGTCGTTTTGTATATCATATGGTTGTTTTATTTTCACAACCTTCAGTCACATCTTCAGCCAGTCAATATATTGTCTGATGCAATACTGCTGTAATAATATCAATGACCTTTATGCATTATCATTATCTATGTCATTAGCTGTTCAGCATTTAATAACAGTTTAATCATAAACTGTGTCAGTATCAAAAGCACACTGTCATTGCCTTTGACCAAACAACACACAGCCATTGTTTCTGTCAATATTGAAATTGTGACAGTAATTATTGGTACTGTAAGAGATGCCTTAGCGTCGTAGTTTGATGGTGTATGTTGTATTCATAATTCAGGATTTGTGACCCAACTGCTGAAGGTAAAACAACCAGGGCTTGAAACTGGTCACTCACCGGACATCATTTTCAGTATTATTTTATACAAACATCATTGATAAAATGAATTTGATAAGAAAATATTATAAATTTATCATATTTTCTTATCAAATTTGTTTTATCAATGATGTTTGTATAAAATATTACTGAAAATGATAACTCCTTATTACAGTGAATAAAACCAGAAGCTGTAACTACAGTTTAAATGCTCCTGATGATGAGCGATAAAATCGCTTGAAACACGTAGAGCAGCCAAAGAACAAGGGAATAATAAACTTGTCCTACGCAGTTGCATCTTGTTGGTCATTTTATAAGAATTGTGTTATGATGCACGGAACCATGAATGTCAGATGAGAACGGTGATTTGGTTACAGACTGCCACAGTATTTTGGCTAGGTGGAGAAACCATTACTCTCACCTAGTTAATGTATGTGGAGTTAGTGATGTTACACAGACAGAAAAATTTCAGCAGAGCCACTAGCGCGTGTGCTTAGTGCCTTTGAGGTTGAGATGGCTATTGAAAAACTAAAAAGACACAAATCACCAAGTATTGATCAAATCCCAACAGAATTGGTTAAAGCAGGGAGTAGAACAATTCAATCTGAGATCCATAAACTTAATAATTCTATTTGGAATAAGGAGGAATGGCCTGAGGGGTGGAAGGAGTCGATCATTGTGCTTATCTATAAGAAGTGTGATAAAACAGACTCTAGTAATTATAGAGGCATGTCACTTCTGTCAATAACTTACAGAATTTTATCCAACATCCTGCTTTCAAGGTAAATTCAATATGTAGAGGAAATTATTGGGGATCATCAGTGTGGATTTCAGTGCATCAAATGAACTAGTGATCATATATTGTGCATTTATCAAATACTTGATTAAAAATGGGAATACAATGAAGCAGTACATCAGTTATGTATAGACTTCAAGAAAGCCTATGATTCAGTTAGGAGGGTGCTCTTGTATAATATTCTTATTGAGTTTGATATTCCTATGAAACTAGTAAGGCTAATAAAAATGAGTCTGAATGAAACCTATAGTAGATTCCAAATAGTTGTCTGATATGTTTACTATTAGGAATGGTTTCAGAAAAGTACATGCTTTACTGCCATTGCTTTACACCTTTACTTTAGAGTGTGCCATTAGGAAGGTTGAGGTAGACCAGGATGACTTGAAATTAAATGGTACACATCAGCTTCTGGCTTATGCTGATGATGTTAATACTATGGGTGGAAGCATACATACCATAAAGAAAAACATGGAAGCTTTAGAAGTTGCTAGTAAGGAGATTGGACTAGAAGTAAATGCTGATAAAACCAAGTACATGGTCATGTCTCGGGATCGGAATGCAGGTTGAAGTCACAGAATGAAGACTGATAATAGTTCCTTTGAAAGGGTGGAACAGATCAAATATTTGGGAACAACATTAAGAAATCCAAATTCTGTTCAGGAAGAAATTAAGAGGAGATTGAAGTAAGGGAATGCTTGCCTATCATTCGTTGCAGAATCTGTTGTCTTCCAATTTGCTATCCAAAAATATACAGAGTAAGATGTACAGAACTATAATTTTGCCTGTTGTTTTGTATGGGTGTGAAACATGATCACTTAAAATGAGGGAAGAACGTAGGCTGAGGGTTTCTGAGAATAGGGTGCTGAGGAGAATATTTGGGCCTGAGAGGGACGAGGTAACAAGGGAGTGGAGAAAACTACATAATGAGGAGCTTAATGGTCTGTACTTTTCACCAACTATTATTCGGGTGATCATTTTGAGAAGAATGAGATGGGTGGAGCATGTAGCACATTTGGGAAGAGGAGAGGTGCATACAGGATTTTGGTGGGGAAACCTGAGTGAAAGAGACCACTTGGAAGACCCAGGCTTATATGTAAGAATATTATTTAACCCTTAGGTGACTAATGTCATATATATATGGAGCACCCATTCTTGATGTTTCTAGATCACACACAACGACGCAGCACAGTCGGTAGGACTCCTCTGGACGAGTGATC
>Ga0268261_10003926_pt1 | contig 11040 bp, 4 predicted proteins | sample TergutNc150P1_FD_190353 | JGI IMG/M metagenome (GOLD analysis project Ga0268261, IMG submission 190353) | Nasutitermes corniger P1 segment gut microbial community from laboratory colony in Florida, USA - Nc150 P1 (SPAdes) (version 2) | ecosystem: Host-associated > Arthropoda: Insects > Digestive...
ATATATATATATATATATATATATATATATATATATATATATATATATATATATATATATATGACATTAGTTGTCTAAGGGTTAATTTACTTGGCAAGTGTGGAGAAGTAGTTTAACCCTTACCTGATGGGTCTGGACATGTAAATTTTAGTGCAACATATATGTAAAACGTGAATATTATTTGAATAAAAACGAAAATAAACTAGATGTCATTTTGTGGTTAATAAAACAGATTGCTCAGCATGTCTTAAAGAATAAGGTCAGTGACTCCCTTGGGGTGCAATCCTACTTGCGCCGTATGTATAGGACGGCGGTATGGGAAATGTAGGTATCAACATGTTGCAATGAAGATTGTTTTTTTTTTTTTTTTTACATCTTTTGGCGCTTTTTACATCCAACGGGCTCATACTTTTTGGATGCTCTACGTATAATTTTAAGACGTATTTGCCATCGAGTTGCAGTTTCCTGAGCTTCGGTAACATTTCCTGGCCGATAAAACGAGTATGAGTAATGTCTTGCATGGAAACTGGAATTACGAAGAACGTATCTTTTGTATGTGTTTGTGTGGACTGCACAGTATATCCAGCTGTATCATTGGTTACCCTAATAAAACTGCGGCATTTTTAAACTGTTACAGGAAAATTCCACCTTATGACCATGTATCTTTACCGTTCGTTTTTTGCAATGTAAATTTTTATCATGAAGTTCATTTGAAAGGCTGGGAAACACCACGAAACATTTGCATGAGGAAAAATGGCCCTAGCCTTCGGGATGAAATGAAAAAGTTTAGTGTCCGTGCGTGCGTCACATTTTGCTACCAGTAACTTCTAATTAGAAGAGCATGATGCAAGATCAAGGTGTCATTCCTTGTGGTATAGTTCACAGACAAGTACGAGGTGTATTGTAGCGAAATTAAAATTTTCGGACACCATGCTAGGAACGGCAAGGGTTGGGCGAATAATCCGTGAGAGTTGAAAAGCTGTTCCCATCTGCGAACTGAGGGTGTTGGACCGGAACAAGCCTGGCACAAAAGCGCAATATGGGCGTTGTAAGGAGGAAGTTAATATGTACGTAACTTTTGTCCGCGGAAGTAATGGCGGAATTGTGTGGTAGTCGTAAGCGAAGAATGGGTTGACGAGGTAGGGAAATGAAGCGACATGCATTGTATTTAAATCTACTACGGGACTACAATTTTAAGAAGTATTTCAATGACGCAGATATTTATACCACGATATCGGTTAGTGGACGAACCACCGGGGAAACCTCATTACGTGTATGTTGTGGAAGTGCTAGATGGAGATAAGCATCACAGAGTTGAAAGGCGCTACAGCGCATTCCACTGTTTGCACAGAGAGGTAAATAGAACCTTTAAGAAGTAGTTGTTTGTAACTTATCGCATGTACTAGCAATAGAACGTTGAAAATGCAGTTTACATGAGTCGTTTGAAGGTAATCATGCCATATTATTTCCCCTCCCAATATGCAGCTGTGAACGGAAATGGAATCACGCTGAATAGAATAATGACATAATGGTGTGCACGGTGTTGGAATAATAAACGACGTTGAAATAGCCTTTGGTTATGAAGCGAGGGAATAAGATAACCGGTTGCTTATTCAGAAGCGAGATTTAGTTTTTAACAGACGATGTATGAAGTTGTAACGCAGTGCCCATATAACGTGTGCATAGCAGTAACAAGCTTTCCTAAGTGTTTTTGAGAGTTTGGAAAATTTTATTTCAATCCCATTCATGTTCTTTGATTACCAGTTGCGGAAGAGCTATAGTACCCCACTGTTTCCACCAAAGAGAGTGCGTAGCAGTCAGCCTAAAGTTTTGGAAAGAAGAAGAAAAAGTCTGGAACAGTATTTACAAGCAATGTTGAAATTTGGGCCAAGCTGCGCTCAAGTACTGGCATTTCTTGGGGTAAAGAAATTGAAGGGTAGCCTTGAGTAAGTATGTTTTTCATCCTTGATTATTTGTTGACATTCTATGAACTGCACCAATTTGTATGCATTACTGGTGGTGGTGGTTTGTAGTACTCATCCTTTCATCATATATTTATAAAATACATGCCTTATTTTACACTCATTGGGACAGTGTGAAGGATTTTGATTGGGGTACATTGAAATGCTTCATTGTGCCCAAGTAGGTGCATATTTTAAGAATACTATTAAATGTTACAGTCACACTTGTGATGCAAAAAAATGTTATTTTTTGCATCGGGCAGTTGACAATACGACTTAATCTCTGGGACCTTGTTTGCAAAAATTTTGAGTTTGCCATTAGAGTCAGCAAGTTAAGGGACTAACATAAGTGTGATGTCAGAGCTAATCATTTAACAGACCCAGTAAAGCTGGTATATTAATGGGTTTGTAGTTGATGCAGCTGAAATTATTTGTGACTTCAGCACAAATCAGATTGACGTTGCATTTACTCCATTGCTGATGTTATGATTATGCTGTCTTGATACGGCTGCCAGACCTAATTTTTTAAAATGAGGTATGATTGTGCTTAGAATATGGAGATAGCTTGTAGCTCTTTGGAAGACTTGTAAACCTCTGGCAATGAATATGCATCCCCAGTATTTATTATTCATGTTGTGTATCAGCAAACTAGACCTAACCAGAACAGTTTGCTGTTCCCTCATAACTTACAAAAAATGTGTGACATAACCATGTATCATCATATAAGGTCACCAGTCCGCTTGATAATGTCCTCATGACTAAAGTCTGCAAGATAGTAGCATGCAAGCCAGCACATTTATGGTTTGTTGGTTTCTGTGTGTTGATTTCCTCTTAGATCTTTTGTTGTTTGTTTGAGGAATGGTGCTTTGAAGATAAGTTATATGTAAGTGGGTAAATAAGTTTATATTTGGCTTTATTTGCTGTGTATGTGTATGGATGCATGTGAATTTATTCAGGAATGATGCCTGCATCAGTAATTTGCATAGGTTTGAGTGCAGAGAAAATTGGTTTTCTTATGTAACAAGCACTAAAATTTTAGGACTCAGTGGCCATTTTATACAGTTATAAGTACATATATAAAAATTTATATATGGGTAAACAGAATAACAGTTTTCAGTAGCAGTGGTGACCTTTTCTTTGTTTTGTGGGTCATCAGACACAATTTCTTGGTAGTAGTGTAAGGGATGTGATTGAGATGATGCAAGAAGAGACATCTTGAGACTAACAGCAGATCACCACAAGGCAACATTGCAAATGACACTGATATTAACTGACTCACTGCTACAGCCATATCAGTTATGCAAAGTGTACAGAGTACTGTAACATCAGTTTTTGTTACAGGAACCTATCCAGGAAGGAAGAACTGTAAGAAACAAATATCATAAATAAAAAGAGAAGTTAAATTTAAGAGTGGGTATTTGTTGACTGGTTTTCTGGTATATATATTTTATTTGTAGTGTAATACATATTTATTATGTGTATGGATGAAATATTGCAAGGATGTTCAAATTCTGGCAGCTGACTGACCTGTTTTTCTTCACTAGCTGTGAATAAGTCAGTGCAGAATACAGGGAATGAATAGTTCACTAGCACTGTAGTTTTTTTTCTTCTTCTTTTCCTGTCGGAATGTATACAGTAGGGCACTTGAAAATCACCAGGTCTTAATTTGATGAGTTTCAACCATAATTCTTAAAAACAGTTTATACAAATGGTATGATGTATTCAAGAATGATAGCAGTATCAGTGACATGTTAAATTGAGATGTGAACATTTGCTATGTAGGGGTTATTACTCTTGCTTCTCAAATCCTCTTCTTCAGTCTTAACATGACTGGCTAGCATGTCTGAAGTTTCTTGTGGCTTTTGTCATTCCCTTCAGCCCAGTGCTCGAAAAGAATGTTAAAATAGGCCATGACTGTTTTGCTGTCATACCCATTCAAGGCATATACACACAATTCATGTAAAGTGCCGATTGGCTTCAGCACGTTTTTCTGTCCACGTGTAGCAGCGTGGCTTCCACTGGACAGATTTGCTTCAAATTTGATGTTTCAAACTTCTGTGAAAATCTGGTAAAATCCAAATTTCCTTAAAATCAAATAAATATGAGGCATTTTACATTAAGACCTGTATACATTTATATTGCTCAGAGCAGTACAAAATATTTTGTAGCTCGACAACGGTGTATAGGGAACACGTTGCATTTCCATGGTAGCAGGCATCAGTTTTTGTTGTTGACAGTGACATGTCTCAAAAATGCAAAGGGAACACATTGTGTTTTGTGGCAAAACTCAACTTTTTATATTATTTGCGATGATCCATACAAAGGGAACACATTCTTGCATTTTCATGGCAACAGTTTTTTTTTTATTGTACTACTGTTGGCTGACATGTAGCTCACCATTACACACAATGAATTTTTTTTTTCATGGCAGCAGTGGCTAGGTGAACAGACCACATTGTTACATTGTTTGTACAGTACCTGTTATGTAATTTCATCCAGATGGTCTTCCTGCCATTTGATACTGTTGGTAATACATTGTTAAATAATGCCAAAAATTGTCTAATTGCATAAGAACTATTATATTCAAACTCACAAACATGTGACTGATGTTTAAAAATATGTCTTTTCATTTATTCATTCTGTAGCATTCTTTTCTTTCCAGGTGCACTGATTTTGCTGTTCAAGATAAAACTGTGGACCATCCACCAATATATAATTATAAGGAGGATCCTTACATGCAGTTAGAAGGAAAGAGTCACTTACCAGATATAGTAATTGAAGGAGTTTTAATGGGGTTATATGGGAACTTTCAGTGATATCAGATTAGAAATTGGTGATTGCTAAAACATTTTTTGTAGCTATCCAGTATGGCTCGATTGAAAGTCCTGCAGGTGTTTATTTTCACATGTGTGTGGGTGCTGTATGCAGCAACATATCTGGTACGTAAACCACTGGGAGCATTAAAAGTGGGTATGAAAGATGATCTGGGGTTCAGCCAAGTGCAACTTGGCTGTCTTGATACAGCAATGTTATTGCCATATTCTCTGGCACAGATGGTACTTGGGTCAACTGCTGATCACATGGGACCTCGTTATACCGTGACCATATGCCTAGGTATTGCTGGAATCAGTATGTTTTCTTTTGGGTCTTGGGATAATTTTGGAATTCTTTTGTTCTTGATCTTTATTAATGGAGCAGCCCAGGGCCCAGTGTGGCCTGCTTGTTGCAAGTGTATATCAGCTTGGTTTTCTGACCATCAGCTTAATTCTGTGTTTGGCTTTATAAATACAGCAGCATATGGTGGAAGCATTATTGCATCCGGACTGGCGGGGTACATTTACAGTGCATATGGCTGGCGCTTTGTGTACTGTCCCTTATCTGTGGTTGTAATGTTGCTGGCTGTAGTGGCATGGCTGGTGTTAAAAATGCCAAAGGAGTGTGAAGTTATAATACCAGGCAAAGTGCCAGTGGAAGAAAAAACAGCAGCATCTAATAAGACAGCTTCATTTTTTGCATTATGGCGTTTGCCTATGGTAATGGAATTGGCAGTGGCGATGTTGTGTAATAAGGTAGTACGCTATTTTATCTACCTATGGTTTCCTGTTTATGTGATGCAGGAACTGAATCAATCAGCAGCTAATACAGGGTTACTGGTGTCCCTTTTTGATGTTGGTGGAATTGTAGGTAGTGTGCTGCTTGGAATGGCAGCTGATCGTTACAACTCCCTTGTGCTTACACTATTTGCAACGATTGTTGGAGCAGCTGCTTTTCTCCTCTTTAAGTTAACTGCTACCTGGGGAATCATATACAATTCTGTCATACTAAGTGTTGGTGGTGCCTGTGTGTGTGGTTTAGATGCACTGCTTGGTGGCTCAGTGGCAGTAAAGATTGGTGAGAAGGATGGTGGTAATGTTGGTGCAGCAGTTGCTGGACTGATAAATGGCTTTGGCAGCATGGGAGCTGTAATCCAAGGCCCACTGATAGGATTTGTTTCAGATATGTATGGTTGGAACTCTGTCTTCTTGTTTATTGTATGTTTGCTGTCACTTAGTTTCTTTTTAATTCAGAGAGCAATTTACATAGAGAGAAGACAAGTGGTTGTAAACAAGATGATGCATGCAGAAAACTCTATTACAGTTCCTTGAATTTGTGTGATAGTATTCACTGTCTCCATCCAGGTGTCCATTTTTTATAATTACATTAGAACCCCAGTTTAAGATTCGTCTGCAGGGACAAAGTGTTTATGCCCAATATCACAATCTTAACTGGGGGTCATGTCAAAATCAAACAGAAAAGTATTGCTGTGGTTACAGAAACATTATATTCACCCTGAATTTAAACCCAGTGATGCTTTTTTAAGTATACTTTATATGTTTATTTTATGGGACACAAAAGGGGAAAAAAACTTGGAAAAGCAACTGAAATTAGGATTTATAATTGCAAGGACATTTCTGTTAGTGTGGTTTGTGTTAATCCATCACAATGTAGTTACATTCGTGATCAGTGGTGTTCAGTTAGAAAGGTGTATATACATAAATGGCTTCTGCCACAGGCTTCCTAACCAATTACACAAACACTTGAGAATCATTAGTACAGTGCTGTGATAGTTGGCAGTTGGTTCTCATACTCCACTTCCAGTATGCATAATTATGGCATTATTTATGCAACCCAAGTTCCACAGTTGTCAATGCATATCCTAAATTGAGGTTCCAAAATATTGTAGGAACTGAACTGTTATGTCTGAAATTCAGGAAAAACCTAAAATTGAGCGAAATTATACTTCAGTGTTTGGGGTTTTGGCTGGTACCACAGAATTGAACCTGTAATACTGGAAAATCTTAAATTGAGACACCTTCAATTGGAATTGTACTGTATTTTTATCAGCTTTTTTGGTAATATGTGACTGATTTGTGTGCAGTGTCTGTGTCTTAACTATAAAAGATTTATTGTCATATTACTTCATTCTTTGGACCTGGTTCTTAAATTCAAAGAACCAATATTAGGGATTCATGTAGCAGATACCCTTACTAGGAAATGAGTATGTTTGGACTTGGAAGTGAAATGACGGAAGGATTGAATGGAAAATAAATGGCATGCAATGTAAGTTAAGAAGCTGCCAACATTTAAATGTGTGATGTATGGTGTAATTGTGTGAGTGTAATGTTTAATTTTTCTTTGGAAGTTCTGTGTTTTAATTCCAGTATTAACTTGATGGAAATTCTGAAATTTATTGCTAAAGACCTTTTGAAATTTTCACTGAAAGAAGAACTATGTGTGTGTAAAACTAAACCTGTATTACTCATCCAATTAAATACAGAATTATGAAACTAATGCTGAAGTTTTTATTTTTTTGTATTACTTATTTATTAGTATCTGTTGGGTTTGTCAATCTCTTTAATTATTAGCCCGCAAAAGGAGATGGCCAATAAGGTACATTTCCATGGAAAATACTGAGCCAGTGTTATTTGAGTAAGCTGTCATTGTGGCCACAGACTAGACGTTTTATTCATACCGAAGTTCTTAAGGAGGAGAACTTTTAATGATGGCAAGAATTTGTATTGTATTAGGTAATGACACCTTCTAACCTCAAGAAGGGTTACCAACATATTTAAGGGACCTGCTGGCTTCTATTCATTGTACAAGAGCATAATGTGAAATGTATGTTTTTATCTTTCAGAAAAGTATGGGAAGTTGTGAAAATGCCCACAACTACTGCAGAAATTTCTTGTATCTGCCACATTACATACCATTGGCCCATAAAAGATGAAACCCAGGGGGAACAAACCTCACAGGGCCCCTGCTCCTTCCCCCAGCGCATATTTAGCAAAATTTCTTAACCATTTCCTTATAGGGTCTGTGGAAAGTGGAACATCCTCTACCAGGTATGATTAATTCCCGAGGCCTGTCTTCATGCAAGAAGGAAGTACTACAATCAGGAAAAAAAAAAAAACATGCAGTATCTTATGAGAAACTATAACGCACATAATTACGTAAAAGATTGGACATACGTGTACAATATTAGTGGATAAAGACCTGTACGTTTAAGTACATATAAAAAATTAATTGGAAGCTGAGAAGATACAGTGGACTGTACTGAGTTATGACAGTTTGACGGTGAAATGAAGGATCAGAAGTGCGTGAGGGTTTTAGTCATAAGGTTCACCACACCTACAATGTAAATATAAACTAGTTTTATGTAATCGTAATGTACCTCAGTGTCGATCTGTAACCTTAATGGCGTGTTATTGACGTCGACCTTGACCCCGAAGATGGAGGAAACATGTTCTTCCGAAACTTTCCTGTGAATCTGCAGTACTCAAGGCGTAAGCCAGACTACTACAGTCGGAATTCTCACCGCTATGAAAACCAAGTAACCTACATAAGATATTTATACGTAAACAGGTCAGCATGTCTAATCATAAAGCAAGGAATGGCAATTTCCACGTTGTGGCCATTTTAATGTGCAAAAATAAAAATGATATGAAATCCGGGATAGACCCACGTAAGTCTTAACGAATGCGGGATATTCAAGCCTGAACCGTGCAGCTGTGCAAAACCGAACATGAGTGAACTACCCGAGAGGATGTGAACACCCGTTTTATAAAGTTCACTGGCAAGCGTGAACCTATACTCATGTAATCTGTGTGTGTGGTTGCAGAGAGCGAAGCTGGTTGAATAACCGTGATGGCGAATGGATAAGTGAATTTCTTTTGGCGTAAACAGTTGTTGTGAATTCGTATACGAGTGAATGACTGCTAATTTCTTTGCTCGAGTAGTGTTCAGCAAACGAGCCATTGGCTACATGTGTCTTTATGATATTATAGCTCTTGAAATGCGCCACATGGAATGAAATAAGTTATAGGAAGCAGCACCAAAAGTATTTCGTTGAAGAGATCCAATAAGCGTAGTGGGAAGGTGTTTTACGTACATATTTACTATTTGAATAATGGAACGAAAACCGTGTGCCGTGGTAGCGAGCTGCACAAGTACCCATCCTCACGAAATAATCAAATGTAAACTTCCAAGTTTTTGACACGCCTACCAGTATTTATGTGTAGTTTAATTAATGTGTATTTGAAGTACGTTGTTAATGGCTATTTCTTTTATTTCAGTAATACTGGGCGTTGATGAACTTCCAGAGCCCACAAAATTTGAAGACGGAATCATTGCTTATCCATGGCATATTGATACCAAATATTACACCGCGGATGTGAATTTATGCTCAGTAGAGAAGAAAACTTTGGGTAGTGAGCAGTTTGCCATGTCTGTTGAAGCAGTAGTTATGCATTTTGATAGTAACAAGGTATTTGTGAATAAGAGGTATTTGACAGGTGTTGGATTTATTAAATGTAATTGCAAAACCCCCAGAGTTCTAGGTGTGGTACCTTGAATGTCAGTATTAAAAATTCATATAGCATTTTTTTTTCATGCAGACTTGTATTCAGTGATAAATAGAATGTTGGTACAAAGTATAGTAAAATTGCTATCCTTCTCAAAGTTTATCCATTCATTACTACATTCAAAGTTTTAGTAAATGAGTATGCTGCTACATAGTAGCATTTGCCGAAGTTTTAAGACATCTCTTAAGTCTATTTTAATGAATTTATTCCAGTCTAAAAAGTTTTGGAATTTGGATCTTTGTGTCTGCCTTTAACCTGCCATGTGGTCTTCTGTTCACTGACATTTTTATATACTAACCAGTAAGGGAATTGATCCCACAGCTGTGAAATAGTAATTTCTATAATTTCCATTACTTATGTCCTTGCAGGTCACTATTGCCCATTTGGTTATTTATGTTTAATTGTAGAATGATGGGTTAACTGCTGTGGAGAGTTGGCTCCCATTCCTGAAAGAGTTTGAGCCAGAAGTGCAAATACTACTGTGTGATAGGTGCCATGAAAACCCATCAGTTGGAGTCTGTAGAGTAGCAGGTAACAGATTAGTTAACTTTTTATTATGGAATCTTATTCACTAACTCCTCCCAAAGTGTACCATCATTCCGTCATGTAAGCAAGTCAATATACACTCATCATAACTAGTACACTGATGCTAATATTTGATGAAATTTCCTTTTTTCTGATCTCTGCTGTAGTACACTTAATTTAATTTAATTTAATTTGTACAATTTTTGGGTGGTAGTTTATGTTGGCATAAGTGTTGTCAGAGAATGTACAGTAACATTTACATGTGTACATTTTGTATACATTTTCCTCCAGATGTATAAGGTTGTTAAGTGAAACCAGTGTTTCCCCACACACTGTTCTGCAAGACACAGTTCCATGAAGTGAAAATACAGGTTATAATATTATTGAGTTGCTGCAATCCTCGAATAAATGCAATGACTTTACGTTGAAGTTTCATTTTTGATGTGTAACTGTGCTGTTGTAATGTCAGTAGCTGTCCAGGAATCAGATGTTGGTGCAGTACTGGAGTATGTAAAGGTATCAGCTAGTTAGTGCTGTGTTGCACTCTTGCCATTTCATTCAAATCACAGTAAGTTCTTGTACCTATGAATATTTTACTTCAGTATAGAACTGCAGTTTCGTGTATTTAAAAATTAAACCCTTTATTGGCCTCTCCTTGTCCATGCCTATTTGTGATGTAGCTCTTAGCTTTTTATACAAGTTTTTTGAGTGCAGGTGGGTTCTGTGGTCAAATTAAATTGCAAAACACTGGTAGAATAAAATAAGTTGCTTTTTTTTTTGTTATATGTAAAGAAATGATTCATATAACTTATTTTTATTTTTAAATATGGTGTGTACAATCTTATTCCTGTGCTATTCAGTAATGGAGCATGCTAGGTGACTGAGTCATTATTTGTCAATGCTGAGTTTCTTGAATCCAGGTGTTGGTCTAATAACTTGTCATAAAAATGTCAGACATCACAAGGATAATGTTATATAGATGGAGGTGTTAGTTCTGTTTAACCCTTTAAACCCCAAATTAAATCCCATCTGCTATTTGCTGGTATTATTAGGAGCTCACCATTTTCTCCACATTAGCAGGGTAAGGGTTAAATTATTAACCTTTAGGCTACTAATGTCATATATATATATATATATATATATATGTATATATA
>Ga0268261_10003927_pt1 | contig 11039 bp, 5 predicted proteins | sample TergutNc150P1_FD_190353 | JGI IMG/M metagenome (GOLD analysis project Ga0268261, IMG submission 190353) | Nasutitermes corniger P1 segment gut microbial community from laboratory colony in Florida, USA - Nc150 P1 (SPAdes) (version 2) | ecosystem: Host-associated > Arthropoda: Insects > Digestive...
TGCTGAGATCGGGGGTTCGAATCCCACCGGGGGCATGGATATTTGTCTGTTGTGAGTGTCGTGTGTTGTCAGGTAGAGGTCTCTGCGACGAGCTGATCACTCGTCCAGCGGAGTCCTACCGACTGTGGTGCGTCGTCGTGTGTGATCTAGAAACATCAAGAATAGGTGCTCCATGTGTGTGTGTGTGTGTGTGTGTGTGTGTGTATATATATATATATATATGACAGTAGCCTAAGGGTTAATAGTGATAGTTTCAACATGCATTTTCATTTTGTAACTGTGTGCATATACAACCTTACTCTATAGTCTGAAAAGTTTTCTGACAGGAATATTGTTTGCATGAAATATATTCTAATAAAAAAATCTTCTTTGTACTGTGATTCTTCAAGTAAAACATTTCTTCAAGTGCATAATAACAGGCATATGGATTTCAGTGCCGTTCCTTGAATGAGTTGCAAAGTGGTCAAGGTGGGATTTGTTTTCTTCAGTTGGATCCAGTGTCGTAGCTTATTCCAAACCTGTTACATGGAATCAGAACTTAGGTGACCACACCAATTCTTGAATATGGTTTTTCTCAAACCATGTGCCTACAGGCTTGGTAAATTATTGATGACAGCAAATGACAGTTTGCCAACTGTTGATCAGTCTATTATGACCTGTGCTGGCAGCTGCTGATATTTGTTCTTGCAGTGAGTTCTGTGTAGACATTTAGGTTACATTGTTCATTACTTTCACAATGTATATGGGCATCTGAAAAGTTTTGCCATTACGGTCTGCATATTTATCCATACAAAAACAAGGTTGTAGAAAAGTTCTCAGAATACAATTTGTTTATTTTTCAAATGAAAATAAGATTGTGAAGTATACATTGTTTAGCTGAGGGAATTACAAATGATGTAGTAACATTCATGTTGAAGTAGTTAGTGTTGTGTGTCACTATGAGACTGGCTGTTATTGTGTCGGGAAAACCATTGTTGTTCTGCAACTCTTGTTTATATTAGAAGAAACTGAGTAAGTTAGGAAACACTGCACAGCATGCCATTGCCTGTTTGTCTCAAAAGCCATATTACTTCTAGAGGAAAGGTATATTGAACATAGAAGGTGTACTTCAGTTTTTGTAAAGGTTCTTGGAAACATTTTCACTCTAGTGTTGCTCAGAAAACATGCTGAAATACATTTAAGTTTTTATATAAACTGTTACTGTGCCTGGTATTCAACAAAACTGCGAAATAGTTTACAAGTTTAACAAAACATACAAAAATTCGTGTATTGATTCTCGAGTTATGTAGATGCAGAGAGACAAATGTAGTGATACTAATAGGTGCTCTTTGGAGTTGTGAACATGTTATACTCAGTCTGACACACACAGTTTTTCACCTAATAGAATAAAAATTTTTACCAGCACCTGATCACAGCCACACACACAAAAGTACCCATATTGTATGCTAGGGAAACTTGGACATGTTCTGTTTATTACAAATGAAGTTCATACCAATTATTGTAGGCCAACTTAGATTTCCAGATGTTGGCAGTGCCCTTTTGGCTGTTTCTTAGGAGCCAGTTTTCTTAATGCAGTCAAATGTAGGTGATTTGTAAACTTAATTGATCTTTGTTCACAATTTAGTTGAAGTTTTATTGTTGAAATACACAAGATTCTCCAATATTTCATATAAATTTGAAACTTGAGTGGTAATTTGTTATCCTCATTTAAATTTATTTGTGGTTGCCATCAGTTCATATGATTGCATATTCTTTAATAAAGGGTCATTTTGCATGGCTATGTCAACAGATTTTATGCTGGTCTTCGTGGTTTGATTTTCACATAATGAAGAAAACATTTTCAAGTGGATGTGCATGAAGGTTCTGCATCCTTGATCAAAATGGGTCAGTCGAGCTGCAAATTGTAGACCGTTTTTTTCTTGTTCTCAGAATTTCATTCATAGAGTGCAGTACCGTAGAGTGTAAACACTAGCCATTACAAATTGCACGAGTCCTGTGAGATGCAGGTAACGTGGTGCAGACAAGAAGTATGTACACTGTTTACATTCATAAGAGGGGCATGGTATTCACATAACTTTGTTAAAGTATCCACCATGTTCCTGGGTGCATATGCATATGAACAACTCAGTTACAGGTTCCTATGGCAATAAATATTAGGATAACAGTGTTCTGGGTGTATTGCCATGTTGACACCAAAAGTGGAGGCAGCAGGTTGCTCCATAACATTGGTAATGTATCCATCCAACTTTCAAAGCTTCCCATACTAGACGACTGTCATCGTAAAAACAGTTCACCCAGAGAAATGTTATGTTATAGGTAAAATGGAATGGTTTTACAGTAATCTTGGTTACCCTGATGGGATAGAAAGCGTGTGTATGTGTGATCTAGTCACCATAAGTAAACCAGCAAGATTTGCTGTGTAGATTATAGTAGCTTATTATGATATGCAGATTTTCCATGTCGGTCATTCTTTTTGTTTTAGGTGTGAGGCCATAATGGTGTTCTTTCAGTAGGCCTTTGGCTTTTGAACTTGGGCAGTAATTTATTTAGAGCTGCAATACAGTAAAGAGTATTTCCTGAAAAGTTATGGAGGCATGTTTCCTGAGTATGATTTTGCTTTATTGTATCTACTATCTGTTTGAATTATCAGTGAAGAAGAGAATTTTTCTTTTCAGGGTACATTACATGTTGCATAAAATACCAGTAGAGTTAAGATCTCCTGTACAGGAAAGGAAATTAAGTTTTACTGGGGACCTTTCTCTGGTCTGTTACGTATTCTATAAGAAGGAAAATCACATTGATATTAGTGTATGGTATCATGACACTAATCCTGTGTACTGTGTCCTTCTTCTTGCATCTGATGGCTACGTACATTTCAATGCAAAGAGTATGAGCAACATGAAAGTATGGTTTATACATACTGTGGAGTAATGCAGGAATGGTTGTCCAGAGTTGCATGTGGTATAGATTTGGTCAAGTCCACTAACAGAGATTGGAGATTAAAGGGTTGTGCGATTGTCAAGGAGCAGCTGTGATTGAATAGAATTCTATAATTACAATGTTGTGCCCCACTTGTTACCATCTTCTTCAGGCATATTGTTGATTCCACTACTACTGCTACCTCTTGCTGCCATTTTCTTTAGACAAATTATAGCTTCCATTACTCTGTCTACATTTTCCCACTTGCAAAATTCAGTGGCCCAAACTCAAAGATTTAACTGCTGTATACCACGTATATGGCAGTCAGTTTTATGACCTTCCAATGAATACAGCAATAGTAATATAAGGACACTGCTGTTTGCAGACTTTGTAAATTAAATTGATTTTTTAATTTCCCGTATTTCAGTTTTCATCAAGTGTGTGGGAATGGGTTCTGCTTGCGTCTAGATGGTGTGTACAGTTTGAACATTGTTAGTTGATTTATTTATTTCTGATACAAAATAAATGTATTGGTTCAGCACACTACTTGATTTTATGTTGTGTTGAAATGTGTTGCATATCATTAAGACATCAACTCAGAACAAAACCTGTCAACATGTCATGTTCTTTTGCATATACTAATTTTTATCATACCTTTACGATATTTCAAAATGTGTATTGCGTGTCTTGAATTATACATTTGTGTTTTATCATTTGGCACTCAACTACAGAAAATAGTACTTTAACAAAGCCATTATTTTAAACAACAAAAAACTCTCCCCTCATTTGAGCTAAAACTGGATGAATTATATTTACAGTAAACATGTAGCAGCTTATTGCTCATAGTTATCCCTACCTACAATATACATATAAATTATTAAGAAGTTAACCTTTACAAAGTTCTATTTATTTACATTAAAAAGACTCAGCTGGGTGAAGTCATGTTACAGTGAAACCCTGAGTGAAGAATTTGGCAATAGTATTTTTGCAATTGTACGAAGCATTTTCAATGTGGTGTTCCTTCATTGTTTTGGGATGTTGTGTGCTCTGTAGCCTGGTAAAAATTAACCACTGTTCTGGAGGAACCTGCCTTCAGTTTCTGGGTTTGTTCTTCTCCCCTCATGATGGAGATAACAGGATCCTCCAAAATTTTTATAAGTACCTACCAGACCACACAGTGTTACACCACAAAAGACAGTATTCTTCATAGTCACTGACATCAGAACTGCATTCTCAATTTTTTTTTCAGCCTCATAACTGGATTTCACTATAGCATTATTACTGTGTCCTTTTCTCCAAAGATGTAGTTTCAGTTCATTTTATTATAAGCAATGTTACAAATTATTTTAGTCTTAGGTGAATAATTCTCTTCCCCCTCATTGTCACACTAGTAGGAGTTCATTTATTTACATTCTCCGTAATAGTCAAAATAATGCTATTTTTATGTTTGTACAAATGATGGTACTTGATGTATTTTGTATGGCATAATATTCATAAACCCTCCTTATAATGTAAGTAACATACACTCTTCTTTTCTGTGTATTACATTTTGCATGTGATGCCAAAATAATTATGAGCAGACTTCCCTTTAACATCTCCAAGGAAGCAATAGTGAACAGTTTAAGTAATACCTCTATAGTACAGAGGCCAACGGGGGTACTTTTACTTTTCTTGTAAGTACTGGATTTGTCAGTTTGAAGATAAATATGATACTCCTTTCTGTAGCTTTGAATTACTTTTTTTTATCCTGTAGGTTCCCAGTGCTTTTTTATGTTAATTGCTTTTGTATTACATATAATTTTGGGAAGTATATTCTAATGAGCTGCTTAAGCAATAAAATTTAGTTGTACTCACTTCTGTTTCTTCATTACTCAAGAACTAATGTGTGAATGTGAAACCATTTCTGAATCTAAAATTGCTTTTACATAATGATATACTGAGTAAGTCATTGGGTTTTAAATTTGATTAAATTAGATTTGACATAGAATGTGGTGTGTGATGTTACATTCCATGTCTGCTCAGGCAGTGGAGTTACTGTGATGTCAGTCTGAAGATTCTGAGCTGGTTGATGAGAAATTTTGGAACACCTAACAGGAGCACCGTAGTTGTAAGCCAGGTTAGCTTTGGTGTAAGCTACAACAATCTGGTACCAGAATGCAGTCTGGCCTGATTCTCAATGTAACATATTCACAGTGAATCGAAGTTGGAAATGTCGCTACCCTGTAAAAAAAGATGAGAAAAGAATTAGTTAATTTTAACGAAACATACTGGGTTAGAAATACATATATCATTGTAGAGGTATGGAAATAAAAATAGAATGAATAGTGAATAATGAATTGGAAAGGTAAGGAAGGAAATGGTTATGGTCTGGTGTGAGCTACTGTCCTGACATCAGGCTGTAGAGACTGAGGGAAACCATGAAAAACACCAGATTTTAAACCAGGACCTCAATACAAAGCAGGTGTCATGATGTTCTGTCTTGTTTGCTGTATTTCCGTACTTGTCAGACAGGTTATAAAAGATCTTTCTATTGTATTGTGATCTGAAGTAGACAAAAATTGTGAGTGGAATTTACATACCCTGTCAGGTTTGTAGAGGTGTGTTTGTGGCATAAGTAATGTCGATCCGAGGTCTCGCTCTGCCATTGTATGCGCTTCCTGCAAGTAAAAGAATACTATGACTTTTGCACAAGTAACAGATATATAATTTTTCACTAAAAGGATTTAAAGTTGTTAACATTTAAGCTTCTGTTTAGGAAAGGAACTTTCACAGAATTCTCCAAATGCTTTATCTGTGCAATAGAAACATCAGTGATTCAGCATGTGATGATAACTCTGCAGCAAGATTGCTGCATGACCTAATTCATCAGCTGTTGTTATTATTTGAAAAGTATAATTTTCCCTCACCTAGTGTGATTCTGCTCAACACAATTTTGACTTTGCACAGCTTAAAATAATGTATGGGCAAAAAATTTGCTGAAGACTGAACAATTTAAATCTGAGAATAAACACCATTGATTACTCAATTGCCATGGAAGCTGGCAGCATCAGCTAACCAGCACTATGTAAATGTTTAATGTCCAAAAATGTACATCTTTTAAGTGATTGGTTGGGTACATAAGCATCCTTATTCATATAACCATAATTTTCTCATAAGAAGCTTGTGCAGTGTAGTTTTCCCCATGCCACAATTCCCACATTGGATAAAAGATCACTGTAGTGAGTCTGTTACTAGCAGAAGGAATTTTGTGGGCTCACAGAACTCTAATGTGTTCACTTTGATTAGGCTGGTGTCAAACTCTGCTGCATGATCAGTGTTCTATGTATGAAGTTGCAGGGTATGTAACAACTTACATCATTAGGATTCCTAGAAGAGCCATAATTGCTATGGAAGCTCTTTGTTGGAGGCTGAACTGTTGTCTCATCAAATGAGCGTGCTTCAGAGACGGTCCTGCAAGTGGCAAAAGTGATAGAAAACATTCTTCTCTTACAGCTTGTGTTAGTTGTAAGTCTGATGAATGCCCCTAAAGTGGTATGATAATAAACTGGAGTGAGTTATGTAATTTTCTCAGAAGAAATATGCACCACTGTGAAACTTACTAGTTTGCTGGAAATTTTGGATTTTGAACTTCAAATTCATAGAGATAGAAAGGAAAAATGACAGATACATCTTCCATAATAAGAATCTGAAAATTTGAGCCACTCTTGTGTTTGTGTGCTGAGATTTCCTGAAGTTACTAATTTATGTACATAATGAGTCCATTTATGCCAAAATAAGATAACTTTTCAGGTATTCACTTTTTGTTAAGAATATTACATGCATACATGCTCGTGCACGCGCGTGCACACACACACACACACACACACACACACACACACACACACACACACACACACACACACACACACACACACACACACACACACACACAGACACATGCACACTAATATATTTTTAAAAGGTTAAGAACCAGAGTGCTATTACATTTATGAAAATTGGCGAAACTGGAAATCAATTTGATGAAACAGAAAGCAAAAATTAATATTATTATAAGACTAAAGCAAGGAAAGTATATAGGAAGAGAGGGCATGAGAGTATAACAGGCTTGGGAGTTTGCAGTAAGAGAATGACACATCTATAAGAAAGATTTGAACTGGACAGACCAAGTAGAAGTGCTTACAGTTCCTGCACCCTAGAGTGGGTGTCCTGTTGTGAATCTGTCGTCGATTCAGCTTCCAGGTCTGGCTTGTTTGCCTCACTGTAAAAATCACAAGTTGTGAATAGAAGTTAGATGCTTGAAGAATAGTTAATAGGAAGAAAAATTACATGGAGGCCAGTTTCAGAGAAACAGTTTGAGCTGGGTTTCCAAAGGTCTTCACCTGTAATGTGTTACTCTGGTGTTGACAATTGTTTGATTTCTGTGTTGTAATCACTTGTATTTATTTAAAGTTTGTTTAATTTATTACAAATAGTAAGAGGTGTGTGGGAATGTGAAGTATTGAATTAAATAGCTGTATTAAACTCTTACTGGAACAATTCTTTTATGTCACATGTGTGTCTTATTTCTAAAAAAGGGACCATGTTTTATTCCCAGTTCTTGAAGTAAAGAAAAGTTGTCTTTTTTTGTCGCCCCTGCATAGTTCACTAAGCCTGGCACTTAAAATCTACCTTAAAATTAGATATTTAAATTTTGATTTATAAAATACATCTGCATAATTATTTTAGCAAAGCTTATTTAATGTATCCTGCATGTTTAAAGATTATTGGACATGTGAAGATATGATTGTAGTTCGGTGGAAAGAGAGTGCAAGGCATTAATGAAAAAGAAATGAGCACAACAAGGAACAATAAATGTGAAAAGGTGTTAGAAAAATGTTGGAAATATTTCATATATCAGTAGTTAAGAATGCAATATTATTAGTATATACAGAATACCTGTCATTAGTGCGCATTGTGGTGAAGTGGGACCCATTGCTTGCAAGAGTATTATGGTTGTGTCCACTGTTACCACCACTACAATGTGCCATCGCTGCAGTTGTTACATCTGTGTCAGATCCTGGTTCCTTGTGACCCACAGTGGCAGATACCTCAAATCCAGCTGACACAAGAGCACCTAGCCAATCCAAGCAACATAATTAGACATCCTGTGTATTAATGTGTTCTTTCATTTATGGCAACATAAAGGCAGATGCCAGATGTCCCATGGATTTGTTAATTTTATGCTAAGAATTGAAATAATTAAAGCTGTATTATTTGTTTGTGACATGAACATAACAGAGTCCCAATTATTGGCCTCTCAACTGTCAGACATTCCTATTTCCAGAATGCTTCATTTCATTTATCAGCATTAATTTTACCAACAATCATTATATTTTATGAAAAATAATTGCGGCAAGTTTTGGAAAGGATTACACTCTCCACCATTTTCATGTGTCTACAATTTGTCTACACTGAAGTGTTTACATTGTTTATTGTCTTACACTTTATGTATATGCCCATTGCCAGAAGCTTTAGTTTGTGTTCATTACTGGCTTTAATTACATGATACAGGTGTGCTTTAGTCTGTTAATGGAAGTTGCTAATTTTTCAGAAAGTAGTAATTCTTTTCATTAACATGTTAGATGATAAAACAGAGAATGTGGTCTTTCTCATAGAATAAGGTCAATGCCTAATAAAGGCTAGGTAAAGGAGAAACTATGCAAAAAGTGTCAGAATAATATGGTGTTGGCCATGTTACTCCTGGTGACTGAAAGAGGCAAAGAAGCGAAATTGAAAAATGATATCCTGCCAGTACTTCAAATGAAGGCCTGAATGAAAATAGATGATGAATAAATGTGAATGTGAAAAGGTGCTTGACTATTTTTGTGATTGACACAGCAACGAGGGAAAGGTGCACCAATAACAGGGCTTTGTATCTAAGAAAATTGCTATATTTTTACAAAGAGTTTAGTGAAAAAGAGTCTGATTTCACAGCTGTCACATTCAGGACAGATGCTGGATAAACCACTATGGAGTGAGGCAGCTCAGTGTAGAAAAATTCTAAGCTGATTTGGAATCATTTTTGAAATTTTGATACAAACTTCAGTTTCTGATACAGAAAGGCCTTTCACATGAACAGCTCTACAAATGTGACAAGACAGGCTTCAATTTTAAAATAATTGCATCAAAAACTCTGGCTTCCCACACAACAAAATCAACTCCTGGTTTAAAAGCAGTGAAAGTACGAATGATGTTGATGCTTGCCATTAACTGGAAATTGCTTTAAGTGAAAAATCCAAAAATTTTGATGCTTTCAAAAATAGTACCAGCAGCAGAACAGTCTGGTAGGATGTCGAACTTAATGTGGAACCCTTTAAATGCCAAGTTAAATCCCATCTGCCATTTTCTGGCATTATTAGGAGCTCACCCTATACTCCATGTTAGCAGGATAAGGGTTAATGTACAGTAATGGATTAACCCTTTAAATGCTGAGATAAATCGCATCTGCCATCTGCTGGCATTATTAGGAGCTCACCATATTCTCTATGTTAGCAGGATAAGGGTTAATGCACTCTACAGGCAAATTGCAGAGTTTTTAAATGTGGTGTATATCACTAGCCACTGCATTATTATGTTTATGCACTCCTTACAATAATAATTACAACCAATATCTAGAGGTTTTTGTCATAAGTTTTTGTGTTAAATGTCAAGTACTAAATTATATGTTGTCATAGCCAGAGAACTGTTACTTTTTTAAATCTTTTATATTAGTGCACCAATAGTAATTATTAAACAAGGCATATTACATACATTAGTGAATGTATTATTGCTCTTATCATCATTATGTCTGATGACATATTTTTATATTGTTTTACGTAATGGACTGAGTTTGGCATTTAGGCAGCATACTAGAGTCTATCCACTTACGTCTGAATGCTGTTAGAAACCTACTAAACACACACTGCCAGTTACCTGTGGAAGGTTTTCTTGGAGCTGAGGATTTCCTAGATGGTGGTGGAGCTGTTTCATTTGTTTGATTTGTCGAGTTACTTTGTTTCCGTTTTTTGTTGGCAGCATTGTGGTTTTCCTGCGTACATTAAAGAAAGAATGTTTGAAGTATTCAAGTATTTATTGTTCATCATGCCCTTCCCCAAAATGACAAAACACTGCATCAGAACATTTTTATCCAATTAGGTGTGGTGGTAGAAGAAAATACATATTGTATATATAAAAGTATGTGAAATCAGAGTGACTGATTGTAATTTTTTGTCAGGAACAGATACAGCTCTTTGCTTATAAGGGCTTGGCTCTGATACTAACAAAGAAATTTCAAAGTCTAGTTTCCAGTCACATAGTGAATACAAGTCCTTTGTTGTTGTACCCTTTTAATGACACTGGTGTATACTGCTGAAGAATTCTATCTGCAATCCATTATAATAACACCAAATTACCATCTTTTGTGAATTCGTGAGTTTTGTTTTAATTGCACTCATTTTACCAAGCATCTATTTAGGATATAATTCAGACATCATCGATGGCACGCAATATCTTTTTTTTTATTGAATTATGATAAGAACCCTACGCACTCTGATTCTAAGTACTGGGGTTCATAGGTTTTGTCTGAATGATTGTAACAATTTGATTGTATTTATATTATTGAATGCCTTTTTTACTCACTAGATCATAATTAAAAACCGTCAAGGCTGTACAGCATCTTTATGTGTTAAATTATAGCCCTGATGATGATTCAGTATTTGGAATTTAAATATGAAGGATTTGTGTTATAATTTTAATAAATGCAAATATTGTGTGCCTTTGATGGTATTTAAATTATAGTATATTGAATCATCAGTTACATGTTTGAAATATACTTGTACTGTATTTCAGGAAACATGATGTAATGTTGCGCCTCTAATTTTTGAGACATACATTAACCCTTTAAAACCCAAATTAAATCCCATCTGCTATTTGCTGGCATTATTAGGAGCTCACCATTTTTTCCACGTTAGCAGGGTAAGGGTTAAATTATTAACTTTTAGGCGAATAATGTCATATATATATGGAGCACCCATTCTTGATGTTTCTAGACCACACACAACGACGCAGCACAGTCGGTAGGACTCCTCTGGACGAGTGATCAG
>Ga0268261_10003928_pt1 | contig 11038 bp, 6 predicted proteins | sample TergutNc150P1_FD_190353 | JGI IMG/M metagenome (GOLD analysis project Ga0268261, IMG submission 190353) | Nasutitermes corniger P1 segment gut microbial community from laboratory colony in Florida, USA - Nc150 P1 (SPAdes) (version 2) | ecosystem: Host-associated > Arthropoda: Insects > Digestive...
CCCCCCCCCATAATTATTAGCGACGTTATTTCCAGATCTCTCAGAATACTGCCTTCTGTCAGAAGAATGGAATCCGGCAGGGAAGAACACACACCAGATTTTAGCATTCTGTCAGTTTCGGGCCGATAATCCACAGCCGCCGTACCTCCCACCCCAGCAATGTGGGGTTTGCGGGGGTCTTAGCTAAGCCATTTTTCACAATTTGAAGCATCCATACATATTCTAAGGAATGAAACAGATTCTCCTCGTACTCTAAAAGCTTGTGCCGCTGTTAAGGAAAATTAACGCCTAGCATCAACGAAGCCCCGCGAGAATCACTAAATACAGACGACTGTCTCTCTCATCCATCACACTTCTTACCGAAAGTGTGCTGCTCCCGAAGTTTCAAACAACTAACCAAAATTCGTCAGATCATGGTAAAATTCACAGTCAGTTTGTCTCACAGCAGCCTGAGGCCCCTTGAGGCTAGGTATCTAAGTTCATCAGATACCAAATCAGTTCATCACTGCACAAATCACTTCTGTCAAAAATCAGAAAATGTTAAAATCCCAACTCTAAATTAAGTCACATTTAACTTTCACACAACTTGTCCTCATGCAGATAAAATGAGCTCAGAACATTATATATTTATTATAAACTGTGTTCATCACAAGGTGTGCCAAACTTCATAATGTTATTACATGAGTCATTCTGAGCAAAAAATGCTATACCAACATATGGCAATTATCAGCTGTTACTTACTTACTGTCTTTTTAAAGTATGTAAATAATTGTAACCGAAAATTTCAAAATACATATGTTTTATCATATTGTACAAATCAAAAGAAGGTTATGTGTCAGATAACACCACAAGAGAGAGTTATCCATTCAGTCTTAACCTACCATACAAAAATGTGTCTGATAACAACACAAAACATAGACAGCAATTAAGTTTTATCCTAACGTATGTAGAACATCAAAAGTAAATTAAAAGATAATACCGCAAAAGAAAGGCACAAATTTTTATTTAGGTTACCTAGTTAGTTTCATTGGTTTATGTAGTTACATAACAACAAAGAAAAAAAAATTAGTTTTCTTTTTAAAATATCAAAGAATGTCAAGTTTCAGTTATATTGCATTCGTTACTGCTCAAAATTACTTCCACCCTTCTGTACACACAATTCTGCACATCTCCAATGAGAATTACAAGAGAACAGTGTTTGCTTAAGGTGTGAAGCTTGTTCATAAGAAGTGATAATGTACAGTTCTGTACAGTGTCTTGAAACTTTAAAACATTCATAGTGATGTGTAACAGTTGATATTCTGGCACATGTTTTTATAGCATTCTTTACACAAAATGATTCATAGGATCCTGATATTAGGCACAACTTATGTGGAACATTCAGTATTGCAAGTATAATATAGCTTCCAATAAAACATCATTTCACTTACCTACTTCAGTATGGAGACTGGTATAATGTGAATGTATGATACACCAGGTTTACTTCAATGAAGCTCATACATAACATTCACTGTAGACTGTCTTTTCTTTTACCTTGTCCTGACTTATTCATAACATGTCACATTTATTTCAGACAAATGCTATGGAATGCATTCATTGCACCACAGAATTCACATGCACTGCAGTCCACTTTTTGCCTCGTCACAACACTCATGATAGGGTCAATTATCCAATTCCAAGTGATGTATACTAAAAAATATGGTTGCAGAACTGAAAGGTCCAACTTGTCTATTAACAAAGCCCCCACACTGTACATGTCCCTACACCAATTTAATATAATGCCATTCTCCCATCTCCTTCTCATACTTCATGTTGGCTATTGGCTAAGAAAGTGGTTCACCCAAGAACAGGACATGAAGGCCCAAACAGGGAAGAGTGGACCTCTACTCTTTCTTTAACCTCAGCGCTAGATGAGAATGGGTGGTCAATGCCACACCCCAGCCATTTTACTCCTAGGAAAGAGACCTGGTAGCCATTGTACAGGAGGTTGGGTGGGCCCCAGGACCAGCATGAATAGGTGTGGAAAATCTCGCCCTACCAGGATTTGATCCTGGACCTTTCAGCCCAAATCAAGTCGCTTTATGAACTAAGGAAATTTTCCATCAAAATTCTACATGTATTCCTTGCTCCTGCCACCTTAGCTACAAGCCCAGCCCATCATAACTCCTTGATTTCTTTACACTAACAATCCCAGATGGCCTATATGAATCACAAAGCTCTTCATAATGTAATATTCTAAATTTATCACCTCTTTCATCTTTCTCAGCTCAAAAAATTTTCCTTTGCACCTTGTTTTCTAATATACAAAACATATGTTCTTCCCCCAACATAATGACAACAATTTAAATCCATTACATAACCAGTAAAACTGTTGTTTCGTATATCCTGGCCTCCATCATTTCAGAAAGTAGACCCCAATAGGATGATAAATTTTAACTCAAACATAACAAGAATTTGTGGGAATTTATTTTCCAAAATTTCATCATGAATCTCATTAGTATTTGTCAGTGTTGTTCCCAAAAGCTTAAATTTGCAACATTCTCAAATTACTATTATATATATAGTTAGCCTTATATGGCTTTTTTTTTTTTTTTTAATTCAATGCCAATAAGCATTTCAGCTTATTTATATTTCCTATTATAGCATCAGCCATCCATCCAGTTGTTGCAGTGTTTGCCTAGACTGACTGCTATGACTCACAGAGCAACACTTGAGCTAATTAAGTGTGGTTTACTCCACATTTTCCAAAAATACTTTTTGAAAATTTAAACACTTCACTGACCTTGACATTCACTGACTGCAGACAAAAATCTATTATTCCTTGTCACACTACTTAGTCTGAAATTAATACTAAGCATTTTTATATATTCAGGGATTTTCATAAACACAACTCCCATGTACAATAAGAGTCGCCTGCAGCAACATGCATGATTTTCGATATATGACTACCATACTCCTACCATACACTCAGGCTTTAAAAAAATGTTGCCTTGTAATATACTTTGCATATGTGGCACATAATGTAATACTAAAACAGTTATATTCTTAGATGCTCGACAGCCAGAGCACATGACATTCAGTGGACTAACCAATACTACCCTCTCATCCCCAGGAAAATTTGTGACAATGGATTCCACCAAGTATCCAAAACTGCAAAACCTCGGTGGCATTCATAAGGTAATACGGTTGTATCATAATTATATTTCCAAGAGACATGATATATGTTAAAAAGCTCAGCCAGAACATTTATTAAGCTACACAGTTCTGTGAAGTCCTTCTTTAGAAGCCAATAGTCAATATGCTACTCAAAACTTCCGGTCCACATCTTCGACCCCATTTCTTGAAAATTCAAACATATCATCCTTCCACATGTGTTCGGATGTCCCAAGTAGTGTCCTGTAAAATTATGCATTTCGCATCTCTGCCCCATGCGTGCTATATTCCCCTTCCATCATTAAGTTCGTTAATTTGATAACTTACGAAAGTACAAACTACATTCGTACGTCTACTCACTCTAATCGTTCACCCCAAATATAACATGGCCACTGTTTACTACAAACGCTTTGAAGACGTATTAGACTTCATATCTTTCACCCGGCACATGGTTCCATGAAACATCAAATGGGTTTCGAAAGGCAACGCAATACCAACTTGTTGGTTAAACTTCCCCGCTACATTCTCCCCTTCGCCATAAAAACATATATTTTGCTTGCTGAACGGATTTTGTTCGATGACAATCATTGTGATTCGTTACGATCACGCAGCAGTACGAAACATTTATTTGGCTACACTGCACACCACAAGGCAGTTCACATCAGGCTTACAATTACGTAATGCGTGAGGTGGCCCACCAGAGTATGACGATGCAACTCGTGCGTGTCTCGGCCGAAATAGCTCAGCTGGGAGAGCGTTAGACTGAAGATCTAAAGGTCCCTGGTTCGATCCCGGGTTTCGGCATTTTTTAATACTTCTAGAAAGGTGTCAGAGCACACGCATTCAGCAGTGATGTCGAATTATTTGTGTATTTTGAACTAATGAACAGTAAATTGTCTGTGTATTTATTTTGTGATCAGCATCACCACCGAACTACTAACTGAACTAAATACGGCTTACGGTTACTATGTGTGTATGTAATGTCAATGTCACATCATTTCAATGGAAACATGTATTTTCACATATTTACACAGGCAGAGGCTCAGTATTCCAAATAATGTCTTCATAGTCATTAACCCTTTAAACGCCGTATTAAATCCCATATGCCATTTGGTGGCCTTATTAGGAACCCACCATATTCTCCACGTTAGCAGGACAAGGGTTAAGAGTAACTGCTCACTCTGTAAACAGAGAAAGGCAAGGAGATAAAGGTAATGAAAGAGTTCAAGGAAAGGAAGAATGCAGATGAGGAAGAGCGATACTAAGGAAATATTTCCTGACTAAACTTCAGTGTACCCTTCCTATTAATACATAATAATACACCTATTATGAAATCTGTAACCCAGTGCCTTTGCATCTCTTTATGCAAGTTACCACAGCACAGAATTTTGGTGCTTTAAGAAACACCACAAGGTGCAACAATGACCAAATTACAAAAGTGTTAGAATAAAAACTGTCATTGTTTTATGTGTGTGCTTTCCATGTGTGGTCTTGGTTTATTATTTTATTCCTTGAGCTAAGAACTTTTTGTGTGCAAATTTTGTAACACACATTTGTTTTCAAAAGGTATGTGCTGTAAAGTGAATTAAAGTATTGTTTGATTAATCTGAATGTGTACACCTTTACTATGTGTCTCATATGGGTGGGTAGCATTTCTGCTTTGCATTTGTGAAGTTATAGGTTTCAAATCTCAGCTTGGAGACCAGTTATTTTTTCTGACAGTTTAAATTAAAAATAAATTCAAAGAACTTAAAAACAAATATTTCAGAATAACAATTATTATTCTTATTATAATTCCTTTCACTCTTTTCAGACAGTAGTCATTCCTAATATGTTAATTTTTTTTCTGTAAAGTGCAGTGCATAATACAAAAATTAAATAAATGAAACACGTCAAGAAGCATGATTACACACACCAATGTAACTTTTGAGAGAACTATATGGTATGCCATGAGATAGTAAACTGTATTTTAGTATGTCACCATATAAGAGAACATTGAGTAGTGCTATAAAGTTGTATGAACTGCATACATTGTAGTCCAGCCTTGTTTCTCTACGTAAAAATTAAGTTGATGACCACTTTCAAATCGCCAGTCTGGGTACAATACACAATATCATTTGGTGAATGTGGAATAACTTGGATGACAAGGAGCCTCTGCAGAAACTGCAACATAACATTCCAAAATATAGTATGCAGCAACAGTAATGTAAATTTATCTGTTTTGAAGAGTGATTTCCTGTATTTTTCTGTTTTCACAGGGCACTTCTGTATATTGTGGTGGAAGATTTGCTCACCAGTTTTGGTATGGATGGTAAGGCTTGTCTCCTGAGAGCAATATGTGAAGTACATGGCCAATCCCTACATCACTTTGGTCTTATAGGAGAGATTGTAAAACTCTTCTTCACGTAAGTCTTGGTTGCAGTTCTAACACGTCTTCAGTAAAAGTAAAAGGTACAGATGTTCCTGTACATGCCACAAAGGCATACAGGGGGAGAAGAAATATATCTCAGTGAAGACACCACATTCCTTTGAAACATAGCAACTCTTTCCTGAGTGAGTGTCCCAGAGGACTTATATCTTCAACAGCACTAGTGTGAGAACCTCAGATTTCACATTGCATGATAAATCTTTCACATGAGATTAACCATTTCATGACCAAGTTGACTGCAGCATCAACATAGAAGTTTGCTTATGGGTGGCAGTTCCACACTTTGAATTGTGTTTAGTCTACCAGTAATGACCATTTTGTCTTAACGGCAGTACCAGGCTTTGGAATGAGAAATTTTGAGGTGCTTCTTCATGGTTCCAACAGTCTGTAAAGGGTATAATTTGTTTCTGTGTCCATGTTCTGTAGTTGGTGTCAGTGCAATAAAGAATTCATATATACAAGTATTAGTAAGAGAAGGTTCCCAAAATTCTAGTTGGTCCCATGCCTGGAAACATTTTAATTTTAGCTGATCTTCATTGTTACTCCTTGTGCCCAAATCTGTCCATTCTACCGAAGTTTTGCCTTGATATGCCAAACAAGAATTCAGTCAACCCAACTACCTTTTTATGTAATTATAAAAACAGCATCTGTTTTTACAATTTGCTACATGTTTCAATATAACAGATCATAATGCGAAAATTATGCAGAATGTAAAAATTATGTAAAGGGGCACTGTCTCTATGAGAAAGATCTCTTCCTTACAAAATTTGCCAGTATTACAATTTGTAATGCTGTATAAAAATTTATTTACCATGGCCTGAATTATATGGACTGTATCTCCCACACATGTAGTTGTGTTCTTATAAAACCATTTCTTCATTTAAAGCCTTTCTGATTTCATGTAATTGAAAAATAGTGATAAAATTGTTCCATATCAATTTTATAATATTAAAGTAAGCTTAGCCTCTTTTATATTTGTATGGCATTTCTGAAATTGTATGAAGTGGATATGTTGATCTACATACATACATATTTTGTTTCTGTTATTTCCATTACACCAATGATGTTAACATGATGTTTTTGGAGTAGAACCAGATAAAGTGTAGTTTTCTGTATCACTTGTTATGTCTTCCATTGATGCAATAATCCGGTTTTATTGTTTTATTTATATTCTGAACAGAAGTCTTACTGCAGTTTGGAGTTGCAATTAGATAAATATGACAAATATCTGTTTATAAGTTTTTACATCCTACTTACACTTTAGGTCACGGGTTCAATTCACGATGGTCATCAGAATTTTTCCATTGACATAATCCTTCTGGCAGCATTATGGCCCTGGGGTTGACTCAGCCTCTAACATAAATGAGTACCAGGAATATTTCCTGGGTGGTAAATGTGGCCAGTGCATACGGCTGACAACCTTACCATCTTCATGTGCTGATTGTCTTGAAATCTGGGAGCCTCAACCTCCTGGAAACCTCAGGGCCTGTCCAAGCCTGTAATGGGATTGCTGCACCTGTTTTACTTACACTTTATATTGTGGGAGCTATTGGTGTCTATTGTATATAGGTCAGTGTATTACTGAGTGGATAATCTCAGGTAGAGTTACATAATGTAGTAAAATTTGACACGTTATTTTCATTTCATACAATTACATTGAAAATTATATTTTTTTCTGAAGTTATAGTGACTGGTTTCTTCATCTCTTCTTAGGGCTGTACATCTCTTTTTCCATGGGAGAATAGCATTTGTCTCATATTCACTCTGTCTACCTGTGTACAATTAAAGTTTCTCTGCAGTTTCTTGTGTCCTCAGTCTGTAGTCTGTCTCTTTGTTTCCTCTGTTAAAGTCCACTGTGTCTGTTCTTCTGTCTCCTAAGATGTTTCACAAATAAAACTTTTATGTTAGATATAATATCCTGTGCCCTTGGTAAAAAGTCTTCTAATATTGATTTTTAATCCGTTTTCCTTATGAGATTTATGTGTACATATGCCCTGAAATGGTTAGATATCTTACATACAAGATGTTTAAAAGTTCATACTTGTTCTCTAAGATCTGGTCACTTATAGATATTACAACTCTTACCAGTGTTATACAGCTACATGTTTATGTTCTTAGAGCAAGCAAGTCTCCGTTTGCTGACATGTTGGAGGAGTATGTAAATGCAGAGCAAACAGGACAGGAAAACGGTCATGGCGAGTGTTGGCGCTACTACAAGGCTTGTCCCAAATCGCTCTTCGTGTCCCCACAAGAAAATAAGTACTTGTAAGTACAAAGCTTCATCTTCAGGCAATATCTCCTGTTATTAATTAACAGTAAATATGTGTACTTAACTGTTTGCCTCCTCACTGTACTAACCTGAAAGAGAATGCATGAAACAGTACATGCCTGACAAACGCTAGATTCTTGTGCCTTGCACAGCAATCACTGTTCTACTGGGTACTGCATTGAATTAAGGAACAAAAATACTATCTTGGAAGAATCAAAGTCAAATGAAGGAAGATGTTTACACCCCAATGGTGTTATTTATATTTTGATACATAGCTGTATCCAAATGATTACTCTATGATTTAGGATAATTGTTGTTTCAGGAAAGAAGCAGCTGATTATAAGCATGAAGATGAAGAATTATTGCAGGAAGTTGAACGACCGAAATCAGGGACACCGAAAGTAACATTAGATTCATCTGACATGTCTGCCAAAGCAATGTAACAGTGCTCAGTTTAATGTACATTTATATGTGTGTGTGCCTGAGGGGTAATGCTGAAATGTTGAAAGTCAAAACTAAGTACAAGCATAATCTGCCCAAAGAAATGGGCAAGAAATATGAAGAGGAATCTTCTCTAAGGCAGTAAAGCGAGGTAAGAGTGTATAACTGCAAGTTGCACGATCAGAGACAAAGAAAGCATCCATAGTTTCATTTTATTACAAGGTGCTCTGTAGTGTCACATGTAGTACAGACGTCTGTTTCTGAAGACACGACAGTTTGTTTGGCCAGAACATTCTGGTTTAAACTTGTTTGCACAGAACCTTGCCAAGTATGAACAATCACCTTTCCTACGTCAAGGTATCAGGTGGTTAATTGGTAGAAGTTTGTCCAAACTAAGACATACACACACATGGAAGTCAGGCAAATGAAAGTGGACCAAGCCATACAGTATTAGAACTGGTGCATCCATTTGCAAGTAGTCTCCAGAGACATTAGGATATTTAGTTGATCATGCATGTCTGCTGATACTCTGTTTACAGGGAACACACCTGTAATTTTAGAAATATAGCACTTAAAAACTGTGTATAGTATATTACTTAACCATCCATATAAATGCAGTGTTGAAGTGATGTAGCAATCCTTTGTCAACTGCAGATTTAAAATTCTGCAGTTTTCCACTGATGTCCACTACTGCCAGCCATGGTTATTTGGTTTTACGCATCTGCAGTTCTTAATTTCTGTATGTGTATAAAATACTGGAGGTATAGGAAGAGAGTGAGCAAAGTGCTGGCATCAATATAACACATCATCCAGGTATACCTAAAATAATACAGCATATATGTTCTCATTACCTCAATTTATTGGTTATGTGAACGTGTATTATATTTAAATGTATTACTAAATATTTTGTGCTTAATGAAAGAACCAACAACTTCTTAGCTTTTGATGACTATTAACAGGCTGCAGTTACTCTTACTCCAAACTTTCAATATGACTTTGGGCTTATCAACTGCAGTTTTTGATTAATATTACTCCATGGTTGGTAGGAGATTGTTGATGATCAGGTATGGGGACAACAGCCTGCTTTCATGTGACTGGGTACAGAATACCCAACCACATGTGAACCATCTGGTTACCCAAAATAAGCTTCAGTACTACTTCACGGTAGCGCAGTTGGTTGAGGCACTGCGCTACAAGCCAGGTCACAGGTTCAATTCCCAATTGTGTCAATGGAATTTTCCATTGACATAATCCTTCCAGCCACAATATGGACCTGGGGTTGACTTGGCGTCTAACGGAAACAAGTACAAGGAATATTTCCTGGGGGTTAGGGGCAGCCCATGCATAGGGCTGACATCCTTACCACCTTCATGTGCCAATTGTCTCGAAATCTGGGAGCCTCAACCTCCTGGACCATCTGGGCCTATAATAGGCCTGTACAGGGATTGCTTTACCTTTACTACACAACCAAAGTATAAGAAAATATGGATTAAAAGCCTTTAAAATTAAATTCACCACACCAGCACTAACATTTTTATCCCCACTGAGTTACAAATTTATGCTCAGTGTATTGTATTATACAGTAAAAGCTGGTTTATCCAGCACTGGATGATCCAGATAGCTTTACTCACCAGAAATTTGTACAGATTCATTTCATTTCACTAATTCATTTACTGGCAGCAACCAGCAACAATTCTAGACAGTTCAAATAGTCAAAGTTAATCAAGAAAGGCTATTGGCAGGATAAATTTACATAACCAAACAGTTAGGATAGTGACAGCAAAATGTCTTGGTGTCACATTTTGTTTTTACATTATATGTACACCATGTTATGTAAGTAGTGCTGAAAAGGGAATAGAAAGCATAACAGGAAAATCAGGACGTGGTTATCAAGTGACATATTAAGTGGTTAGGTCTATCTGTGAGGTTGCTGGTTACACTAAGATACACGTTATGTGTAATGTTCTAATACCTGGAAAATTGCAATATCCAGCAACTCTCTGGTCTTTGAGGTGCCAGATTGATCAGCTTTTACTGTATTTATATATCCTAGATAGCTGAAATGTGCTGACAACACCTGTCTGAAAACACAAAGTTCAGAGAATCAGTATACTTTTTTCACTGTGCCCACAACTGCTCTGGAGGCCACCTCTTATCCAGTGACACCAGGGGCATTTTCCCCAGGAGAAAATATGTGGAAAGAATGTGAATCTAAAAATTTATCACCTCATAGTGGCAAAGTTTTCAACAATACTTAATCATATGAATGTCTTCATCCTTTCTTTATTCGATAAGAAATATTTGTGACACCATTCATGATAAATTCTAATATACAGAAAACCAACATATGCACTTCGGTAAAATGTATTCTATTACATACTGTCAATCACTAACATGTTTCACTCGTACTCATGACCATCATCAGGCTGTCTTAAAGAATACTAATAAAACATTCAATGAACTGTTAATTTGTATAGGTGTAACCACTTGGTGTAATGGTTAACCCTTAGACGCCGAATTAAATCCCATCTGCTATTTGCTGGCATTATTAGGAGCTCACCATTTTCTCTACGTTAGCAGGATAAGGGTTAAATTATTAACCCTTAGGCGACTAATGTTATATATGTATATGGAGCACCCATTCTTGATGTTTCTAGATCACACACAACGACGCAGCACAGTCGGTAGGACTCCTCTGGACGAGTGATCAGCTCGTCGCAGAGACCTCTACCTGACAACACACGACA
>Ga0268261_10003929_pt1 | contig 11038 bp, 7 predicted proteins | sample TergutNc150P1_FD_190353 | JGI IMG/M metagenome (GOLD analysis project Ga0268261, IMG submission 190353) | Nasutitermes corniger P1 segment gut microbial community from laboratory colony in Florida, USA - Nc150 P1 (SPAdes) (version 2) | ecosystem: Host-associated > Arthropoda: Insects > Digestive...
AACTGATACTGAATGTTACTGTGTTTGTTGTGAGGGTCTGGGGAGGGCAATATAGAGAGGAACTGATATTGAATGTTACTGTGTTTGTTGTGAGGGTCTGGGGAGGGCAATGTAGAGAGGAACTGATACTGAATGTTACTGTGTTTGTTGTGAGGGTCTGGGGAGGGCAATATAGAGAGGAACTGATATTGAATGTTACTGTGTTTGTTGTGTGGGTCTGGGGAGAGCAATATAGAGAGGAACTGATACTGAATATTACTGTGTTTGTTGTGAGTGTCTGGGGAGGGCAATATAGAGAGGAACTGATATTGAATATTATTGTGTTTGTTGTGAGTGACTGGGGAGGGCAATATAGAGAGGAACTGATATTGAATGTTACTGTGTTTGTTGTCAGGGTCTGGGGAGAGCAATAGAGAGAGGAACTGATACTGGATATTACTGTGTTTGTTGTGAGGGTCTGGGGAGGGCAATATAGAGAGGAACTGATGTTGAATATTACTGTGTTGTGAGGGTCTGGGGAGGGCAATATAGAGAGGAAATGATACTGAATGTTACTGTGTTCTTTGTGTGGGTCTGGGGAGGGCAATATAGAGAGGAACTGATACTGAATGTTACTGTATTTGTTGTGAGGGTCTGGGGAGGGCAATATAGAGAGGAACTGATACTGAATGTTACTGTGTTTTTTGTGTGGGTCTGGGGAGGGCAATATAGAGAGGAACTGATACTGAATGTTACTGTATTTGTTGTGAGGGTCTGGGGAGGGCAATATAGAGAGGAACTGATATTGAATGTTACTCTGTTTGTTGTGAGTGTCTGGGGAGGGCAATATAGAGAGGAACTGATATTGAATGTTACTGTGTTTGTTGTGTGGGTCTGGGGAGGGCAATATAGAGAGGAACTGATACTGAATGTTACTGTGTTTGTTGTGATGGACTGGGGAGGGCAATATAGAGAGAGGAACTGATACTGAATGTTACTGTGTTTGTTGTGAGGTTCTGGGTAGGGCAATATAGAGAGGAACTGATATTGAATGTTACTGTGTTTGTTGTGAGGGTCTGGGGAGGGCAATATAGAGAGGAACTGATATTGAATGTTACTGTGTTTGTTGTGAGGGTCTGGGGAGGGCAATATAGAGAGGAACTGATACTGAATGTTACTGTGTTTGTTGTGAGGGTCTGGGGAGGGCAATATAGAGAGGAACTGATATTGAATGTTACTGTGTTTGTTGTGTGGGTCTGGGGAGGGCAGTATAGAGAGGAACTGATACTGAATGTTACTGTGTTTGTTGTGAGGGTCTGGGGAGGGCAGTATAGAGAGGAACTGATAGTGAGTGTTACTGTGTTTGTTGTGAGTGTCTGGGGAGTAGAGTATAGAGAGGAACTGATAGTGAGTTTTACTCTGTTTGTTGTGAGGGTCCGAGGAAGTCAATATAGGGAGGAACTGGTACTGAATGTTACTGTGTTTGTTGTGAGGGTCTGGGGAGGGCAATATAGAGAGGAACTGATACTGAGTGTTACTGTGTTTGTTGTGAGGGTCTGGGGAGGGCAATATAGAGAGGAACTGATAGTGAGTGTTACTGTGTTTGTTGTGAGGGTCTGGGGAGTACAGTATAGAGAGGAACTGATAGTGAGTGTTACTCTGTTTGTTGTGAGGGTCCGAGGAAGGCAATATAGGGAGGAACTGGTACTGAATGTTACTGTGTTTGTTGTGAGGGTCTGGGGAGTGCAATATAGGGAGGAACTGATACTGAATATTACTGTGTTTGTTGTGAGGTTCTGAGAAGGGCAATATAGGGAGGAACTGTTAATGAATGTTACTGTGTTTGTTGTGAGATTCTGGGGAGGGCAATATAGAGAGGAACTGATACTGAATGTTACTATGTTTGTTGTGAGGGTCTGAGGAGTGCAAAATAGAGAGGAACTGATATTTAATGTAATTGTGTTTTTTGTGAGGGTCTGGGTATAGCAATGTATAGAGGAACTGATGCTGAATATTACTGTGTTTGTTGTGAGGGTCTGAGGAGTGCAAAATAGAGAGGAACTGATATTTAATGTAATTGTGTTTTTTTGTGGGGGTCTGGGTAGAGCAATGTATAGAGGAACTGATACTGAATATTACTGTTTTTGTTGGCGGGGTCTGGCGGAGGGCAATATAGAGATGTTATGGAAGACAAAAATTAATTTTTTCTAACCCACCCGCTAAACAAAAAATACATGCCCTTCGCACGACTTGTATATAGACATTACATTGTAGTTTGGGATGCTGTGTGTTCTGAGATAGATCAGGTGAACGCTATAGAACACAGCAGGCTATAATGATGTGACAGAACACAACCACATATTGAGGAAGTAGAGAGAAAGTAAACAATTTAAACACAAATACCACCCTACAGTAACTGCTATAAAGGCACTCACTATATTCTGCAGCTGCGTGATTTGAGAAGGTGGGAGCCTGTTAATAATGCAGCCACAACCCACAAATTGCTGCTAAATACGTTCCGTAATTCTTCACATTCTGTTCTCCAAATCAGTCCGATTCACAAACACAACTGCACGTTCCGACTGCCTAAAAGCCACTTTTCACTCTGTATGTCACCAAAGTAACACAACTTGCCAACATTAACTTTCTGTTATAGTTTATTCTCCTGCAATACAACAGTCGCTCAGAAATTCGTATCCCCATGAAATCAGGATACTTGTTAGTTAATTGTAGCCATTTCTTTCACCCCGGTCACTGTACGGATCTCAGGGGTAAATCTGTGACCATCTCTGACATTGATTGCGATGTTGAAGAGGAATAAGCCAGCCAGTGTTTAACTGCTCAGCAGTAAGACGTGATTAGAAGAATGTCGTAACTTTCTTTGTAGCAAGTTGTACATTGTATTGAAATTATAGCAATAAATTCCCATTATTGTTAATATAATTATCGTCATAATTATCTACTCTTTAGAGAAGTGTTTAGGTTTAGAAATGTATATTTTTTTCCACTAAAGATATCTGCGTGTAATTTAAATCATGAATTTTTCCCCTCGCTCTCCCAATTCCCATACCATTCTCCCTCCCCCCTCCCAACATACAGCCGATTGTCTACTTATCGCTCTCAATACCGTCCGTGGAGCATTAACTTACACCCTTAACGTTCATTTACAGTTCACTGTCAACACACTAATATGTGTCAACGAATGACAGCAATAACCAGACAGTGGGACAGCAGTAAGGATTACATATTTTGATTACGTATTTTTGGCCTTAGTTATTGATCATGCAGTGTGCATGCGCCATATTGTTATCTGTGACCTGCTCTGTTCTATAAAATGTTTACACATTATTTCGTAAAGGCAAGATTGTGGGTAAAAGAAATTTACTGAACACAAAATGTGTGTTTTGGATTTCACTACAACTTTTATCTGAAACATTTCTCATTTTAAAAAGAACTGACCGAGTTATAACAAAGAAATATATTTTGCTATTCACTGAAAGTCTCCTTTAGGTTGTCCGATTTTAATTAAAATTGAATTATCTATAGAGGTGCTCTAAAAATCATCGTATAATTAGAAAGTAAGTCCAGTGGGAACCGAGTAGTTCCATGGGTACGGACAAACGGACAGACATGACGAAGCTAATGTTAACTTTTCGCAATTTTGCGAATGCACCTAACAGTTAGAACAACACGTCAGTTATTCAGATTTTGTGTAGCTGAAAATTGTTTCTGTGTGCTGCAGACGGCAGCTGGTTCTTTACAGTCACCGGATTGTGATACTGAGTAGATAATTTGTGTAAATGTTGGTACTGGAGGGGTTTTATGTAGAAAAGAAATTGTAAGAATTTAGTGCTTCTTTGTTGTTGACAGAAATTGGGTTCATAAAAATGTAAATCAGTACGTCTCTTTGTACCTTAAGTTAGCACTTAATATAGAATTATGAATACATTAAAACTGTCTGGAGGGACCGCACGACACTGACATGTCACCACTGTACCGGTGTGCAGCTGTTAATTACTGCTGTACTGAGATGTACAGGAAATATTACCTGAATTTCAGCGTTACTTATGTCCTTCTGCACAGTTCACATTCAGCAGTTCAGCCCACAGTAGACTGATCGTAGAAAGCTGTGTAACATGTGGAGAATTGCGTAGATCGGCAGAGGGGAGACGGAAGTTATGGTCTTATTGGTTTAATGACGATGTGCAGAGAGAGCACTGAAAGAGTAACAGTTGAACCTGTGGGAAATTAAAAGAAAATTTAATCGCGTATGAATAGAAGCAGAACAGTTAAAGGAATAAAGAAAAATAACCACACCCAATAAACATGTAAAATTGTAAAATGTCACTAAAAATTTCTGCTTGTCCACAACACAAACCTATTAATGTTAAGACAATACGTACATTTGTTCACGTGTGTACATGAATAAGTGACTGACTGGAAGTTATTTACCAATAGAATCTCGACATGTCAATATAAACTGTATACATGTTGTTGACACTATAAGATAAAAATGTATTAAGATCAGTTTTTTTTGTCTGTACGTGTAGACTGCATGTTATGTAGGGGTGTTGTGTACCGAAATTTTCTTAGATATTCTAAGAGAGACAAAAAATCCTCAAAAATTCAGATGAAAAATCAACAAAAATTAAAATGTTAGTGCGTAATAAATATGTTGAAATATTGTTTTCAAATTCCGCTTTAATAATATCCTAGTTAAATTGATGATTCAATAGCAAATATAAATGAGTAACTGTCAAAATATATCTGTCAAATTTAGTATATTTCATGAAATTGAAATTGTCTGTAAATATAATAAAATATAACATTGAATATATTTAATTTTTGCACACATAACGTGTGTTGTATTACAGCAACTGTATTTCCATTGTCCTTACACTAAAAGAAAAGATAGAAATTTGTGTGCAGTTTTAGGGTTTGTCATTTCCTGGTGCCGTTTGGATAAACGGCACTAGGAAATGACAAAACTTAAAATTGCACTTATTATATTTTGTGTCACAAAAACACATTAACAAACTAAGCTGTACCGTTAAACAAATCTCCGTCTGCTACATTCATGCAGTAACAGTAGCTGTTTTGTACTGCTGTTGTACTGTAAATTATATTAACATATTTTATTATAATTTCTCCCCAGACAGTCGGAAGGTAACTTGGCCAGCAGTTTGACCGACAGTTCTGCTGTCTCATTTCTGTACACTGACAGTCACAGCACACCGTCACTGTGTCATTCGCTGCACAGCTGATCGTGTCACAACGTCTTGATTAATGGTGATTTAGTTGAAATTGGTTTATCTTGAAGAAGTGTAAACTCTAGAAGATAAGGGTAAATGTAAATCAATCCCTGTACATGCCTAGGCAATATCTGAGTTTTCCAGAATTTGAGTATCCCAGATTTAAAAATTGTCAGCAAATGAATGAAGGACGTTCAACAGCCCTAAGAACCAGTCGTCTTTACCCCAAAGGAAAATATTCCAGTACTTATTTCTGTTAGATTCTGAGTGGAATTATGGGTCTTAGGGCGACCGGAAATTTTATACCACTGAAGATTTCCAGTGACGTCATGGGAAACAACCGCAACCTTCCGGTTTATAGTGTAGTTCCTCAACCGTCTGAGATACGGTGTGACTAATTGTACAGAAGGAAAAGAAATTTCTTGTCTTTTGTGCAATCGAAATAGGCATTCCAATTGTTTACAGTTTCTGTCATTAGCCTCTGTTTTCTGACGATGTCTGCAGGTGATATCCTAGCTCACAACTTTATAATTCATGTAAACACTATCGTCCCATGTAGTTATATTTCCTCCAAGTGGTGCCTTCGCTTCATGTATTCCGGCTAAACTTATATGGGCTTATTTCTTATCCGTCATGCGTGCTACATTTTTATTCCATCTCGTCCTCGATACAACCAACTGTGTGTTTAGACCCCCAGGTCATTAGCTATTGGTTTTCCACACTTTTCGATTAAGAAATTGTGGTTAAATCTTCACCTGGTAGAATCTTTTTGGCGTTTGACCTTTTGAAAAGAAAACCCTAACTGTCTGTCGAAACGTCTGTAACCACTTACCCAGCAACGTAGCTTCATATAACAGAAGAAAGGTTAAGTTATTTATACCGCTGTGAAAACCTACACACTCTCGTAACTTCATGAAAATTAGTCCTAATTAAATAGCTTATAAACTGTTACAATTTTAACAGACAGTGCCACTGTACGTGTAATTTCCGGTATTGTTCTCAACAGTGGGCGTTATCACCTACCGCTATATAGTAATATAGATTGTAATTGGTTAACAGTCACTGGGGTTAAGCTTTACAATTTGATCATATGTAATGGAATTAATTGGTAACTCGTCCTGTGAGAGGTGTGACATAAGGATGTTTATAGGATGAGATGGACAACATAACACAAAATGTATCCTGGAAGAGGAAAGTACAGGGGATATAAGAGGTTAACCTATCAAACACAGTGTGGTCAGCTTGTGGGGCTGTGGCTTTTAGAGCTCTGTACTGAGGAAACTGCAGTAGGATGTTGTGGATAGAACTTCCTGTGTGTCTGTCTGTCCGTATTGCAACTGACAGACAAAATATATCAATAGTTACAAATTACAAACCAATGGGCTATTTAGTAGGTATGCTCTTCAGCATCACATAGACATAGGTACCGGTGATCTTTTGGTTGGACTGAGTGTCAGGCTGGGAGGGGGGGTTGAACACTCATTTCAGTGTTGTGCCGAGGTAAAGAACGAGTGGAGCCGTAACTGCACTGGCGTTTAGAGGGAGAACTTTATCTTACTTATCTTGTCAGAACAGCACATCAGAAAATGTTTCGAGGCCTGTAATGGGCATATGTGGAGCTGTACAATTTGTTATGCACAGAAATACGAAGAGATGAAATAACATTTAAATTCATCTAAATTCAATATGCGAATACTTTCACATATTCCACTTATTATTAGCCACTCCTCCTACGAAATGTTGTCACCATTTAGCGCTGTCGCTAGTTCTACTTTCAGGCCAGACACAAGCTGCCAAACGTACAGCACAAACTGAAGCAGCAAAAAACATAAATAAAAATATCTTAAAAAATATTTGCAAAAGGAAATTTATTCCAAAGGCAATTTGCTTTTATGTAACGTTATACAGCAGTGGCTGGCATTTTGGTAACAAAAACGTATTAAACAAATCAAATTGAGAAATGTCAGTATGTCTTAAAAGTAAGGATGCCGTTTTTCCACACAGCACAGCACATAATTCGCTTCCCAGTTTCCCCTATTTGGCATTGTTTCCTTTCCTCTGAAGCTGCAATTGTTGTGGCTGTGGCTACGTTTGCTATAACCTTCAGTCTCACATTGTAATATTGCACCACGTTTAAGGCTAACCGCAATATACGGATTATTCTGCTTTCCGCGTCTTATAAATCTCGCTGAATTATTTCGTCCTTACCCACCGTCGTGCACTGGTGACGTCTTCAGAGAAAAAAGTGTAAATTGTGCACTGCAGTGGCCGTCAGTTTATCTGTCTTGTTGCTGAATTGCCGTCTTCCTTTCCGTAATTTGTAACCCTGTCCCTTCAATACATCAGTTCACAAATGTACACATATATTAGCTTTTCTTCAACTCAGTCGATAACCCACAACATTTACTGTATATACCAGAACAAGCCCTGCCCTCTGTAACTTCTGTAAAAAACTACGGCACTGCGATAAATCTTCCCACTTGAGTCTCATCGAATTTCCAACGATGATGGTAGGTAAGCGTTGTTATTCTGCAGTAGCTGTTGTTTGAACTGTGTACATAACAAAAAGTGTGTGTGCTTTAGTTTTAAGGTTACAATCCACATAGAAATAACTGCAGAGAATTTATTCAAAAAGTCTGTAAGCTGACACCAGTCTGTCTCCCAAAGGTTTTCGGTCCTTCTTTTGCAGGCTGATGTAACTGAACATAAGGTACCTCACACTTTCCTCTTAAAAACATTTATTTAAAATTTTACACTTATTTTATGCCTTTTTGTGTAATTCCTTCCGCCTTGCGATATCAATAGAACTTCAAGACTTTTGTGCCCAGTTAAAATGTTGTTACAATTACAATTTGACACATTAATTTGCACATCTGTGATAGTCTGCAATATTTCACTTCTTACTGTCTTAGGATTTTAAGTAGTTTGAACAGGCCGGACAGTGCTTCTTTACTGTCTGCAGTGTTAAATTACGCTGAAGTCTTGTAGTCTCTTCTAGCGTTTGTCAGTATTTTGTGGGTACAAGAACAGGGTGTCTTTAACCTCTGTTAGTCAAACGGGTAGCTTATAGGCGGTTGAATGTAACGCTTTATGGAAGAAAACCAGGACTCTGTCCCACTCATTTGCACGGATGTACATTTGAAATGAAAGTAATTTCGACTGGCAGCAGCTACATTGGAATTTAAAGTTCGGAAAATAAATGTTACTGGCAGCTTCACAGATCTGCTGATGCACCGAAATGTGGACCGAGCAGGGAAATTGTAATGGGGACGGCAGAAGGCATTGCACTTAGCGCTGGAATTTGGTCATGATCATGCTACCTTTGTCGAAAGTATATTACCTAAAACAGTATTTTGTAGTATTCCCAAAGCTTACAAATGGCAATACATCTATTCGAGGGCAGAATGTGGGATGCGATTCCGATTACAGATGAAGTATTTCATGTTCTGCGATTGCAGATTTCTTTGACGTGAAAGCTCCGAAATCATCTACGTGTAATTCTCCTGCAGCACTCATTGCGGAATTAGATATTTGCCACGAAACGTCCGTATCTGCCGAACTCCACACTCATGCACAAGCAAGGAGAGAAGTTAATATTTACTACTTTAAAGATATCGAATCTGCCAAAAGATATTTTTACTGTAATATTCTTGATTAGCACCAGAAAATTATGTAATTTATTTTTCAATATGTGCATCAATTATTTTAATTTATTTTGTAATCACATATAATGACGTAAACGAGCGATAAGCGTTTGTTTGTATCGAAAATAAGAACCAATAAAACTGACCAATTTTCAGCTGCTCTACTGTCGTCCTTAATAAATTCCGTTCCTTCATTCATAAGACCAGTTCTGATAGCTGTTTACAGCCACCAGCACAATAACCAGTCTATAACTTTCAGCTGTAAAATGGCTGCTATTTAACATTAATGCAATATTTCATCCCGTTCAATATGACAGCATGATGATGACAGAGCGGAGGTGAAGCTGTGACTTTGAAAATAGTGTATAGGCCACTTGGCTAAACTGCGAAAAGCGACTATTAGATTCGTCATATATCTGTCTGTCTGTCTGTTGTCCGCATGGAACAGCCCGATCCCCTATTGGACGGATATTTTTAAAGTTATATAATTGTGTATTTTTAAAAATCTGTCGAGAAAATTCACATTTCTTTAAAATCTGACAATATTAACCCGTATTTTGCACGAAGATCTTTGCACATTAAAAAACATCTGGTCGAGTTCTACTTAGAATGAGAAATATTTCACATAAAATTTGCGTCATTCTTGTCCAGACGGTCGTAGCGTTCGTCTTGACAACAGAATGATGATGATGATGATGATGATGATGATAGCAACAATCTGCTGATTGTTGAAGATTTCTCACGGTGACAGGAACAGCAGTGGTAAAGTGTTGTCTGTGGACACCGAGTGCGGGAAGTTCTCGGTGACAGCTGTCAGGACCAGTGGAGCAGTACAGCAGGACGAGTTGCATGGCCCCCTTGTTCACCCGAACTTAAAACCATATATTTTTATATGTGGAGATACTTGATGCTGTGAATTTCGGCTACTCCTCACTTGTTAGCGGCGGTTAATGTCAGAACATGCACGACATACCGGTGTTCACAAATGTGCACAAAATAGATGTAAACTTTTGAAAAATGTGCCGCAACCTTAAACCTAACCACCTCATCAGTTGTTCCATTTCCTTTCATATCTGTAAGACACTAAATTTATTTCTTACCTTGGTAACTTATCCACAGACAGTGGAATAGAATCCAAAGTATTGCTTGGTGATGTACAGGTTCCCCTCTGTAACCCTCGTACAGTGCTGCACAGTGATATGCAAAGCACAGCGCAGTCTCTGCTTCCCTCCCTCCTGTCTGTCAGAATGCTACTCTCGGTGGTTCTGACTGAAACTAAACGCAGCACCCAGCAGCAAGTGTATGAGCACTTGCAGCAATCTGGTGCAGTACAACGTGCCCCCGCCTCATCAGAAAGTCGCTACTTGACAGCTCCAACTTCCCATGACTTTACCGGAGAGAAGGTCCTCAGCACGCAACTCAGCTGCGCCGATTGTAATGACACGTCAGAGCCAAATAACAGAAAATGTAAGTGTAATTGTACTGTACAGTTCATTGTAGCAACGCTGTAAACCATCATTATTGTAATTAGCAAGTCACAGTCTTGTGTGAGACAGTGTCAACAAAGTGTTGCATTGGGTCTCGCAGACACCGCCTCCACATTTTAACACGCTCCTCATATATGTATCGAATCTGCACGGTACCAAGACACCATACTCGAAAGGACAACACGTTGGAGCCCGGCAGAGGAACAAGACGTTGGACTGGGCGCACGAAAGCCAGAATGAAATTACCCGCACACCTTTCAATAATGAAGGTAGAGAGAGAAGCGTTGATGATAACAACGATAACATTATACGAGTGCATTCCAAAAGCAGGAGATTTAGACAGCTTAGTGTATAGGGAGAAGGTACTACATCGATAGATAAGATGAGGGTCAATGTTGGACAAACTGTTCTTACAGAATGACACTACAAACTGTTCTTACAGAATGACACTACACAGCTATCACAAGACCTCACGACGAGACTCGTACGTCCGAATTTATGGGCGTTTTTATGGGCGTGGAAAAAGCGGATGCACAACAGCAGTAAAGTTACCGTGTTAAGATGGAGAGCGAGAGATCTGAGTACTGGTTAAGTGACCGACTGGTGCTGAACATTGCACCTGACAGCGTGTTGTTGCGGACAGTGGCAGTGTGAATTACTGCCCACTGCACACATG